>Ga0315336_1001471_pt1 | contig 45521 bp, 41 predicted proteins | sample ASW5metaG_FD_204512 | JGI IMG/M metagenome (GOLD analysis project Ga0315336, IMG submission 204512) | Ammonia-oxidizing marine archaeal communities from Monterey Bay, California, United States - ASW #5 | ecosystem: Environmental > Aquatic > Marine > Intertidal zone | place: USA: California... | reverse complement strand
AGGGAGGAAAAGTGGTCTTTTCATTTCGTGTTTCTCACTATCTCGTCTGGGCGGCGGCGTAAGACTTGGTCGTTGCCATCAGTATATATATATGAATGCGACGCCGATTTTTCACGTTAATCAAGATTTCCTCTAATGTCACTTCTTGGCTAGATTCGGAAGTTTTCGGGCCTGTCTGATTGAGTCCGCTGTTAGGGGAAAAGCGAAAGTCATCCGCACGAAATCTGCATTCTCATAATTCGATGTCCGTTGTGAGGGGGAGAACGGAAGTAAAACGACACCCGCGAAAACTTCTCTTAATGACCCAATTCGGCCATCGATCCAACCAATATAGGATCGTTTCTAATTTGAATTTTCAAGCTTTTGTAACGTAACGCGAGCTTTCCCAGCTTTCAGAGCAGCAACAGATACAAAATTCAATGATCCGCTCAAACGCTCGGAAGAAAAGTTAGAAGTCGTCCGCAGAAGTCCTGCAAGTAAACCCTGATGGTCAACCCTGAACTCCGCCATCTCAAAGTTTTGCTTTTTCTTGATTGGACTAAATGACTGGATTTTTAGTTCCGACCTTACAATATCCATGACGGCTTTCGGATCAATGTTATCGTGTTGGATGCCACATGAGCCGGTTAGGCGGTACAGAAATATTATTCGATTTTTTTCACCTTTTCGGATGATTAACCAAGCAGCTCCCGGGGCCCCTCGCAGCAGTTTTTTTGTCGATTCCTTGCCTATTAAGGCCCAGTTTCTCGCCTTTGCAGCTGCGGCTACTTTTTTGGGTTGATCCGCGAATTCCAAACATACATCTCGAAAAGCCGATACCACTGCGGCTTCAGGCGTATCATTTGTCCCTGACAGGGTTGGAGATGGACATAAAGCAACACTTAGAACTAAAACTAAGTTTGGGATTAGGTGTTTCGCCATGAATGGTACTCTCGTCATTTGCCCAGCCAAAATTCAATCAGCCTGCGTCGCCCTCAGCAGTTTGTTATGAACGATTAGGCTTGAGTTCTACGTGAAACCATAAAGAGGAATTAAAACAATGCCACTCAAATTAGATGTATTGGGTTAGATATATAGGGGTTTTCTCAAAACATTTAAGCCGCTTCGATTGTCTCCTAATGGCTAATTTCGCTCGAAATTCGAACCCTCCGATTCCGTCTGAAACCCAAGGTAACTGCGGACATTTTTAGATTAATTTTCTAATTTCCACAAATATTGACCGCTGGTGTACCGATAGGAGACGGATTTTCCAGGTGAGCATTTCGGCAAGGGTTGACCCAAAGGAGACATTGTCTTGTCTACTAATCCTCTTGCTTGCCTAGTATTTTGTGCACGCAAGATCTGGAAAATTTAATATTTGTTCCCTGGATCGAACTTCGGTTCAGCCTCTTGTTTAGATAGTTTTTGCCGGGAGCGCGCTGTGATGAAGCCAAGGAACCCAATGCAGATACCCACGAGGATTGCAATCCAGTCAACATTCCAAATGCCATAAACCATTAATAAGATAAAACCCGCCCATAACGAAAACCGCCACTCTTGCCGGTTCATAAACACTCGTTCATGGTCCCATGGCTGCGGTGGTTGTTTCATTTTGATACTTTCATTCTAATGTCGAACACAACCATATCGTTTCAGCTTTAAACATCAATGGTCGTGCCGGTTTCCAAAAATAACAACCGCTGTTGTGCAGATAACAACCATTTATTCCAGACATCCATTTCGGCAGAAGATGACCCTTAGCTGACTAATTCTTGATTTTCAGAAACGATGTTGGCCTAATAGTTCTTATGTTTTCCGTTCTCAAGAAATTCATTTCTAGAATTATTTTGCTGTTTGGTGGCCTGGTGCTTATCGCCGTCCTCGTAGCGACATTCCAAATTTTCCGGTATGAAGAAAAGAGCATTGAGATTGGTGGAAAACCATATGTTCAGCGTACCGATCTGCTTTTTGATGAGAAGTGCATATATCCTGCTCGTAAGATCATGGAAGGCGAGCTGGAGAGGATAGCAGTGGAAATCTCTACTGAAACCGACTTAGACGTTTGTTTCTTGGATTGAGGCTCAGACCGTGGATTTCAATCTGATAGAGATGGCCGCTTATGGCTAGATTCGGAAGTTTTCAGCCCGGTCTGATTTGGTCCGCTTCTGTGCGCTAAGCAGACGTAATTCTACCCCCACCAAAACTTCTCAGTTTGACCCATAACGGACAGTGGGAAGTCTCGACTCCTTAGTAAACTTTTCTTGGTTCGGTTCTGTTTTGCTGTTGCATGCAGTCCTTCCATTCTTGATCAATGCGTTCTTGGATATGCTCGGGAGGGAGGTGGTCCTCAATCGAAAACTCCATGAACCGATAATAAAGGAGATTCCTAAAAACCCATATTAAACCAAACAAAGAACAAAGAATCCCAATAGCAAATCCGAGGATCTGGCTCGCATTACCCCATGTCTCGTAAATCAAAACCCCTCCCAACCCAAAGAAAATCATCGAAAACATCACCAATGCGAACGCAAACGAGATTTTCGAACGATCTCTAGCTTCCACAATTAATAGATAATCGATCGAGCGGGGGCGTGGTTCATCAATTTTTGGCTTATCAGCTACCATCTTGCTGGTTTTGAGTGCGAGCCATAAATAAGCGCCAGCAAAAAGTATGAACGAAATCGTGGAGATAATGTGAAAAGTGGGCTCGCTCAGAGCCAATATGTACAAATCGATATGGATTTTATAGTGACCAAAATGGAAACCGAACGCCGAGGCAAAAAGCCCTATAAATAAAAACGCATAAATATACTTCTTCCATTTACTTCTAACTGACTCAACTCTCACGATGTCAGAGACTGTGACAAGAGCGCCTTTCGAGAAGCGATTAACCCAGTAACAAATCTGGCCATCTTCTCGGAGAAATGCTCCGTCCTTCTGGGTGAGACCAGGGCAATGTGATAAAAAATAATATTTGCTCATAAGTCTTATTAGGCCCCAGGCACATTGCTATTTATGTGGTAGTCGAAAAAACCATTTCGCCGAACTTTACCACGACTTTGATAAAGCAATTATTCATTCTACTTGCAATATCTTAAGGTTTAGCAGGCGCTACAATCATTGCTACCTAAATGTCCGTTAATGGCTAGATTCGGAAGTTTCCGGGCCTGTCTGATTTGGTCCGTTGTTGGGCGGAAAGCGGAAGTCTTCCGCACGAAATCTGCATTCTCATAATTCGATGTCCGTTATGAGGGGGAGAACGGACGTATTCTTACCCCCGCGAAAACTTCTCTTATTGACCCATAACGGACACTGGCAGATTGCTGAGGACCCAACTAGCAGCATCAATTGGCGTAATCCAACTCAATCTTTTTGAACCAATCAAAAGATGATTTTTGAAATAACAGGTACAATGCAGACAATTTCAAAATACTGGATGACATGTGAATTATTTGAACAAGCCAATTATCTGCCAACGGAGAAATTATTCCTTCAGAAATAGCCCAGCTTTCGACAGGAATGTCCAAAGTATATACAGCTAAAACAAACAGCCAGTTAAGAGTTACAAGTGCAAGAAAAACGATAAGTGTTTTTTTGTGCCCCCTACCGATTAAAGTAATGACGGCCCAATAAAGCCAAAAGAATAATGACAGCCCAAACAAGCCCCCAAAACTGAACAAGTCATCTGTTAGGAAGTCATCCAAAATACTCAACATGAGATCAATTACAAAGGAGGTGTAAAGAAGCTTAGAAGCTACTTCGACTTTGTATGGTCTAGTATAAGGAGGCATTTGAAACATATCCATGAAATACATCAAATACGGGTGTATATCAACGCCCCGCCACCGAAGAAGTGCAAGCGCGTGGATTTCCGTTCATGGCTAGATTCGGAAGTTCTCTAGCCAGTCTGATTTAGTCCGCTATCGGGCGGAAAGCAGAAGTCTTCCGCACGAAATCTGCATTCTCAAAAATCGATGTCCGTTGTGAGGGGGAGAACGGACGTATTTTTACCCCCGCGAAAACTTCTCTTAATGACCCTTAACGGACATAACCGATCGCATACGTAAGTGGTTGAACAGGAAAAGTACAATATCCGACTTAACGGTACAAACAACTAGCGACTATTGGACATAAAAAATAGATAAGGAATGGTAAGGGTCAGCATTGTGCAATATGTCAACCAGTTAGGAACTAAAAATTCCAAAATATTTGGCACACCCCATAAAGCCGACAAGTAAATGAGAAGAAACACAGGGATGAACACATACGGTTTCCCTTTAATTTTGTACATCATCCAATTGGAGGAGTTTTGATAAAACGTGAAAATTCTGGAAAAAAGATAATACATTGGCCTGATTTGAGTTAAATACGTTTTTCTTTGGAGATGGTAATCTCTTTATACCTGTCATTTGTACAGAAATCATTTCCAACGACCCTGATACATCAACTCCTCGACAGCATATTTTGCGACAAGCAGACTTTCTCCGGTAGCGTCCATGAATTCCTTAACTGCGTTGATTTTGCGATTCTGCTTTGCAAATTCGTCCAAACGCGAAACTGTTTCTGCCGAAAGTTGACCAACCACATATCTCGCCTTGCGCATATGTGGTTGGTTGTTCGGGTCACGTAACTGTAGTCTCTCCATCGTTGGATCGATTTTGTCTGTCCATGTGTAATCGAGGTTACTATTTGTCGCGTAGCCCAAATCAACCAAGCGATTGAGTGCACCCGTCAATTCGTTTGACACCCAGAACACTGTATTGGCATCTACTTCCAATAGTTCGAAATTCGTAAAAAAATTGGTGAAATGATCCAGCATGCCGTGAAAATCTGGGCCCTGCGCATGATTTTGAATTGCCACAGTGCAAACATCAGGCATATCGCATCCGAAAACCAAATAAAATCCTGCACACTTTTTTTGTGCGTCGACCGCAATACCCAAATCTTTTAAGTAATACATTGCCGTCTCAACGACGCTTGATTCACCTAGTTCATAATATAGACCAGAGATATTCTTGGGTGGTGAAACTGTGTCATCGACAAAAGAGCCATCTACCATATGATCTTTTGCAATTTTGTGCGCGATAGCCTGTACCATGCTTCCATATGCGGTCAACTCAGTCTGGTCCATTTTGCCCCCAGCGACGTTTTAAGTAGATTGCCGAGCCCTCTCTTAGCATATCGAAGTTACAACTCTCAAATTCAGAAGTCGAAATTCTCATCTCCAAACCAAATTTGCAATGTCTCCTTCTGGCTAGATTCGGAAGTTTCTGAATGGGGCAGAGAATGTCCGCTCTGCCCTGATTATCAGACATCAACTTGCTCAGCAATTGCGAGAGCATCATCAACTTCTATGCCAAGGTACCTGACGGTACTTTCAATCTTTGTGTGTCCTAGTAAAATTTGCACCGCTCGAAGGTTTCTGGTCTTTCGATAAATGAGAGTTGCTTTGGTTCGCCTGATTGAATGAGTGCCGAATATTGCGGGGTCCAGCCCGATAAGTGCGATCCACTCTGAAACTAGGCGTGCATATTGCCTTGTCGTTAAGCATCGACCATTGCCACAATGGCCAGTGAACAAAAAATCACCAACCACTTTGCTTGCCGTTTCCAGGTAGTCGTCGACCGATTGGCGTGTCTGCTCAGAGATTTCAAATTTGACTGGTCTGCCCGTCTTCCTTTGCCGAACCATTCCACGGTCAATTGTATATCCGTGCGGGGCAACATCTTCGACTTTCAAGCTCACCACATCGCATCCACGTAGTTTGCTATCAATGGCGAGATTAAAGAGAGCTAAATCGCGAATGCGACCATCAAGCTGCAAAGTAGTCCGAATGGCCCAAACATGTTTCAATTGAAGTGGGGGCTTCTGCCCAGTAATTTTGCCCTTATTCCACGGTACATGTTGGATCGTTGTTTTCTTGAAAAATTGCATGATGTTTCTCCATTGATTGTTGAGAAATCAGCATGCCTTCAAATTCTCTCAAAGTGGCAGAACAATATCCGATATAAGGGTGAAGCAGAACAAATGGCGTAAACGCTGGGTCATGATGACTTCTCAGTTTGACCCAGGCTGTGTAAAAACAAAACCCCAAGTGAAAATACGAAATTTTGATTCGTAACACTACCCATTCTCGCAATAATGAGTCGTCAATATTGAGGTTATGATTCTATTGTTGCGCCGAAGGCAATTGTGCCAGCGTTTTCACACAGCCTGGACCCGAAGCAGACGTTTGAAACGATAGATTAACGATCAACAAATGTGCCAACTGTGGTATGTCAATTTCCCAGGTCAACTATTGTGGCAGAGCATCATATTTGCGGAGCTTGTCTATAAACAATGGATTACGAAACCCTAGGGAATATGCTTTTCTGAAATCCATAATAGCTAGTGCCGTCTTCCCATTGGATTCATAGGTTAATCCCCTATTGAAAAATGCCATGGGACTGTTGGGGTTTAAACGTATTGCGGCTTCATAATCTTTGATCGCTAAGCCAAACTTGTAGTCGCGGCTATAGGCATTACCCCGACCAATTAAGAAATTAAAGTTTTCTGGCATCAAACGAATGGCTTCAGTGTAGTCTTCAATCGCTTTGTCTAAGAACCCTTTTTCAAAGTAGGTTTGAGCGCGGCCATTATATGCACCGATATAGTCGGGTTTAAGATGGATTGCTTGGTTAAAGTCTCTGATTGCCAGATCCAACTGCGATTTCTTCTTTAAATAAATGATGCCGCGATGGAAGAATGCTTTTGCAAAATTAGGTCTAAGCCGAACGGCTAGATCAAGGTCCTTTATGGCGCGGTCCATTTGCCTTATTTCCCTGAAGGCGATACCACGTTGCATGAACGCTGTCGCAAACATGTTATTTAGCCGTGGAGTAGATTCATAATTGGCAACGGCTCGCGTAAAGTCTTCGATGGCGCGATCAAGTTCACCGATAGAAAAATTCCCACCTCCCCGGTTAATAAAGAGGGCAACAATAGATCGTCCGCTATATTGACCTGACTCAATTGCTTTACTGCAGGCTCTAACGCGGACATTGTGGTTGGTGTTTCTACTACCGCACGTTTTCGCAGCTTGCTTAACGTTAGCATCGGATGCAGCGTTCGCTGAGGTACCGACACAAGCGCCAATAATTAGCGACAGGATCGCAAACACACACACTTGTTTCATAATGGAAAACACCACAGTAGTTACGCGGATAACGTTAGTGGAAGAGTTCCTGAATTAAAAGGATGCCGGTGCATAGGATCGGCGGCAGCAATAAATATATTCATGACGGCCGCTTTTGGCTAATTTCGGAAGTTCCGACGCCTGTCGATTTATGTCTGCTTCTGTGCGCTAAGCAGATGTCAATACGGAAGCTCCATGAGGTCTGTCAATGACCCAAAGGATACATGCACAATTATCACCGTTCGGGGCAAAATTGCGGTCACCATCCGCGATCTATATAAGTAGTCATCTATCTTTGAACGGCTGTGGATTGAGAAAAACACATGAAATTCAGCACGATTGTTATCGTCGTTTCGCTTTTCGTTGGGTGTATTTCCGCTAGCTCTCATGCGACAGAAATTCGATTTTCATGGATGCAACCTGTCTACTTGGACGATCCCGAACAAGGCATTCCCATTCTTTGGAACATGATTAAGCCGCCACTGGCGGGTGGGGACAAAGTGTTTGTGAGGGCGACTCCATTTCTTTCGAAAAATAGGACGGCCCGTGGCTGGGTGCGAAGCACAAAGCCGTCATTTCTGATCAAGGGAGAACCGTTCCACTGTAATGCATTTTTCAATGTCGTATTGAAAACGGAAATCACTGAGCAGAACTTCGCGGCATCGTACAATAAAATAGAAGAAGCGGTTAAGCTTTCATTGCGCGGTGCTGGAAAAAAGAGCCGAAGTGTTTTTTACCGAGGGTGTCGTTTCAGAGTTATCGGATACTCAAAAATGCTCTTCGTGGAGACAAAAGACCTACAATTTATAGACCCGAAGCGCGCGCTTATGGCGACGAAAGGCCCTGGAGAAAAAAGGGCCCGCATTGAGAAAGTGATGGTTGATATAGATGTCGCTGGTTCCAAAAACAACGGGCGGACAACCTATAAGGATTTCATACTGTATGACCTAGGTGGAAAACCATTTTGCAAAGGTAGCCGTTTGATTGGTAAGGAGTGGACAGATGGCGAAGGCTCCCAAATTAGGGAGCAGCGTAGCGGAGTTGTCGTTGGCTTGTGTGGTTCGTACGCAGATGGATCGGCCGAAGAATTCGCGGGAGAATACTCAGGCAGTTGGCCAGCCGCGGGCGGGCCACCTATTGCTGACCTTTTGATCCTCAAAGGTACGATCAAGAAAGGTGTCATTAATGGTTCGGGCTGGGCACGCACCGTATCTTTCCGCCCATGGCTCTGGTTGAATGACGCGCCATATGACAAATTGTTGGCGAAGCTAGAATTAAATATGAAAAAGGTCCTTTCGGGCAGCAATCGCTAATTACACTACAAAACATTTGCAGATTTTATACTTATTAAATGTCATTTAATTGATAGCTGAAGGATATTCAGAATGTCCGCTTCTGGCTAGATTCGGAAGTTCTCAAGCCGCTCTGATTTGGTCCGTTTTGTGGCGGAAAGCGGAAGTCTTCCACACGAAATCTGCATTTTCATAATTCGATGTCCGTTGTGAGGGGGAGAACGGACGTGAAATGACACCCGCGAAAACTTCTCTTATTGACCCAGAACGGACGTTCGGCGTTGAAGCCAGAATGTCCGTTGTTGGATCAGTTAGCGGACAGTTGGGCATCCGTGGTGGAATGGCAGCTAAGTGCTAACAACGGCCATATCAATTGTTGGATTAACAAGTACATATCCAAATTTATGTGGGTATTTGAAGCACGTCGCATAGGGACAATTTTGCCTATCAGAATATCAATATTCCAACTAACATGAATAACACGTCGGTTAAGTTCATGAGAAGTTCAAGTTAAATTGTTCTGAAAGGCGCTCCATGTCGAGAATACAAAATTGCATTCCCGTTTACTTAGGATTGGTAATAACGATTTTGGTATTTGCCGTTAGTTCTGCAAATGCGCAGGTCGGCATGCTAGAACGCACTACCATCGACGAGTCATCGACTAGCGTGGTTGCGCCACCGCTACCGGAACCTTTAACCCGCCAGGCCATTCGCGAGGTTTTGTCCGGTCTTAATGACGCCCAAGCACGTGCGTTGCTGCTCAATGAACTTGATAACAAAGTTGCCCTTCGTGAACAGGAGCTTGCAAACGCCCACGAAAATTCGCTCGGTGCAGTGCTCTCTGGGCTAGCCCACGCGCTTGGCAAAAGTTGGGAGAAGACCCTCAGCCAGACACCAGATCTTTTGCCGGCAATGAGAAACACATTTGGAAATTTTGTCTCCCAACGGGTGAATACCAATTTATGGCGTATTCCGGGAGTGCTTCTGGCCAGTTTGCTTGTCGGTTTTTTAGCCACGGTGTTGGTCCGCAGATTAACTAATGAACAAAGATCAAGCCTGAAAAAATCGTTCCCGTCAGGGCTTTGGTCACAGATGAAAGTCCTCAGTGCACGCTTTGCATTTCAGGGAATGCAGTTGCTGGCCTTCGTCATCGCGGCTTCTGTCGCCAATTCACTTTTAAACCATGCGGCCCCGGTAGACCGTATATTTGTCAGCTATGTGATTGAGGCGCTCGGCACGACAATATTTGCAGTTATTGTTGCCCGGCTCGTGATGTCACCCGCCCGTCCAGACATACGACTTTGCACTCTTGATGATAATAGTGCGTCCTTTTTGACGTGGCGAACTGGCGTGATATTTGGTTGGGCCGCTTTTTTCGGGCATGTACCTGGTTTGATCGAATTTGGCTGGCCCGTGGAATTGAGATTGGGTGTCTGGTTAATTTTGGGGTTTTACGGGCTTATCATATTGACGTTCTGGCAGGCACGAAAGGCGATCACGGAGATGGTTATCGGGCGCGGCGAGACAGGACCCACCTGGCAGCGATTTGCTAATATTTGGCCGGTTATCGCCATTGGCCTGATTGTAATGCAATGGCTAATCGTAGAACTCTTCATTGCTACGGGAAATAAGGGTGATCTGTCGCTGACTGCGATGAACCTTACGACGGCAACCTTAATGGCATTACCATTACTGGAATTGTTAATTCCGGCCCTCGTCGCGGCAATCTGGCCAGAGAACCCAGAACACCCACCAGAACTTCAGGCTGCACACAAACTGACCATGGCAGGTCTCATGCGCTTCGTGCGACTAATTTTCATGACGCTTGTTGTTTTCTGGATCGCGAAACTATGGGGCGTTGACCTCCAAAGTTTGGCCTCAAAAGGTGTTGGTGCTCAAGTAGCTGGCGCGATGATGGAAATCTTTCTCATTTCAATCGTGGCATACGGGTTATGGGAATTACTCAATATCTTTGCCGATCGACAGGTTGCAATTGAGCGGGTTACCTTGGGTATTGATTCTGAAGGAGATGGCCATTCAGATGGTGAGGGTGGGCAGGGCGGAACCCGGCTAGGAACGCTAATGCCACTTATTCGTGGCTCAGGTCAGGTTGTCATTGCGGTGATGTCTGTCCTAGCGATATTAGGGCAGCTTGGTGTCAACGTAACGCCACTGCTGGCTGGCGCAGGCATCTTTGGCCTCGCTATAGGGTTTGGGGCCCAGACACTGGTTAAGGATATTTTCTCTGGAGTTTTCTTTCTGATCGACGATGCATTCCGCAAGGGAGAGTATGTCAACGTCGGCTCAGTCAAGGGCGTAGTGGAAAAGATTTCAATTCGCTCGTTGCAATTACGCCACCACAAAGGTGCACTAAACACCATTCCTTTCGGCGAAATTCGGCATTTGACAAATTATTCCCGCGACTGGGTGATTATGAAGCTTCCTCTCAGGCTGACTTATGACACCGATGGTAACAAGGTCCGAAAAATGATCAAAAAGCTCGGGCAGAAGTTGCTTGAGAACCCGGAAATTGGGCATTTGTTTCTTTCCCCACTGAAATCACAGGGTGTTCTGGCCATGGAAGACTCGGCGATGATATCGCGCGTCAAATTTGCAACGAAACCCGGCGATCAGTGGATTGTTCGTAGGTATGTTCTAGACGAAATTCATAAACTGTTTAAGGCTAACAACATTCATTTTGCCAGCCGTGAAGTGACTGTACGGATCGCCCAAAATGACGGGGACGAACCTTTAACTGAATCTGATAAAAAGTTGGCGACAGCTGCCGCTCAAAGGATCATTGAGCCGTAGGGTCAGGACTTTTTAACGGAGATAGAAGATTACGTTGGCAGCGATATATACTCTATCAGGCATAGAATGGGCTATGCTTTATCGCGGGGGCCAATAGCCGCAAGTCAAAAACGTTTTGCTTACTAGGTTTAAAAACAGAATCCTATGACGGGGGTTGTTTTCGTGAATGGGCTTTGATCCAGCTAGTCAATAATGCCAAATTGGTGCCACGCGCATTTCCGATTTGTAATACGGTAACTGACATTATGAGCGCGATAATTTAGGGAATTCCTGGCAATCCCATGCGGATGAATTGGGAAAAATTCTCAGAACCTTCTGCCCTACGCGCCTTGCTGTTTATTAAGCTTAGCGTCCGTAATTCGGCATAAGATAGTTCTTCGTGAAGCGCGCCGACATCATGTAAAAGTTCCGGAAAGTAACCGCTTGCTAACATCTTCCAACTAAGCGGTAAGCGGTCTGTAAATGCGCGAACATGCATCACGATGTTTGTCGTGCAGTTTGTTGTTAATGTGTTGTAAAACTCAGGCTGCCTGTTGAGACTGTTGATCTGATGGATGTATTCGAGAAAAAGGCGACGCATGCCCTCTTTTTTCGCTTTCACACGGTAGAGATAGACATCTTCTGGCGGATTGCGATGCGTCGTCCGAAGCCCGATAAGATCCCGCTCATCACCAACCACGTAGTACAATTCGTACTTTCGAAACAATCCTCCCAAAGTAGAATATGACTCGCCCACTTCCTTTCTGGTTTCGATCGAAAATGCAATCCGCTGCCCTTCGAATCCGAAGCTTACAATAGTGTGGGCGATTGCGTCACCCATCCAATAGACGGCGAATAAGTCGATACTATTGAGTTTCTTCAGGTCGACTGTCTTGTCATACCAATACGGTATAAAATCAGTTTCGGTGGAATACTTAAAGTTTCGGATATTGCGGATTCTCACCATTTCGCCGTTGATTTCGGCCGAAGGCAGCTTTGAGACATCTGCTTGCCACTGTCGATCATTTTGCGGCGTGATCGAATACCACCACCCACAAATGATAAGAAATCCAAAGGCGAAGGGAACCAAAAGGACCATACGCCTTAATCGTAACGCAATACATCCGGTAAACCCGCACATCACATACAAACCGGTCAACGTGTATCTAACCCAAGACGGGTAAGATAGATCTGCATGCAATATGGCCATGCTTCCCCATATTGTCAGAACTGTTACGGTGATGCTGAGGGTCACTCCAAATATCAACCGGCATGCCGTTTTTGTGGAGAATTTAACCGCGAGCATGAGAAAAACGAACCCTCAATACATCTGGCAAAAAGCAGTGCACAACCTTGATATTCTTCTCAACAATTCAAGCATTGGGGCGAAGATACGTTCACGACTCAATATCGCCCTTTTATAGCTTCCAACGCCCAGTTTGGAATGTCACCGAGATTCGGAGGGGCCGTTGCCCAAGGACGTGGCTGCATTGCCAGGGAGCGACCTGCGTCGAATGCTGCACGCATCTGGATTGGGTCAAAGGCGAGTGGGTCATTTCCAATGCCCACGTCGTCAGGAATGGCAACCATGTTGAAATCATAACCCAAAATTTTAGTTCCAAAATAAGATCGCATTAAAGCCGTCTGCATAGACTGATCCATCATCACGCCGACAGTCGTTGCCGCTACATGCCCAATTGCCCGGCGTAATGCCTCAGGCGGGTGGCTAAGTCTGCCATTATCGATCAGGTACACATTACCAGCCCCATACAGCGGAGGATTGGGTTTGGTTGTTCCTCCCATCCCTGGAACAACCACGTTTGAGCGGGCGGCTCCGTCGACAAATAAGTGGCCATCTATTTCCACTGGTGGAAATACAATGGGAAAGGAAGCTGAGGCTAGCAACACTTTACGGTACAGGTTCAAATCCCCCGCTTTTGCGATTAGCGACATATTCCATACCCAGGTCCGGGCGTAATCGATGTTGGTTGTTCCTACCGCCAAGATTCGATTTTCATCATATGCTTTAGCCACCCGCTTTAACTCCTCCATCGTAATGTGTTTTGCGATGAGTGCTTGCAGCGGAGAGGTGTCTCTTAATGAATCAGTTCCAGACAAGATACTGAGGATTGACTTTTCCTTGTAGATGTCATGTTGAGTGATCTGAGTATACATCTGTTCCAACTTATCGTCGTCTTCAGGGGTGCCAAGAAAAGCGTGAGTAGCTAGTAGCGCACCGGTACTCACACCACCGACAGCATCAAACGTCGGCCGTTGTCCACTCGCTCGCCAGCCACTGAGGAAACCCGCACCAAAAGCTCCGTTCTGACCGCCACCCGAAAGAGATAATATGTTTAGCGCGCGTCCATGCTTCCGCTCCAAGTAGCGGATGACATTGTCACCGGGATTTGATGTTGCGGTGGCATAAATGGGGGACGGCCGTGCTGGCTCCAGCGGGTCGAACCCATTTGGCAGAGTGGCGTACGATGACGGTATTTCAGAAAGCACCCGGTCAGGCGGAGTTGAACAGCCGACCAAGAGGAGCAAGGTTAGAAAACCCGTAAAAGCAGGAAACCTTAACTGTCCCATGTTTCAATACCCAAAATGATAGTTGATCCTGAGTCGCGGTGTTTTCCATTGATATTGGAAGATTATGCAGCGTGAATGCGCTTGTCTACAAATTTCGAGAGTCCGTTTTAGGTCAAAACACGCATGATGACGCGCGCAAATTGAGACCCGCTTCACCCCCCATAACCGGATATCTATAACGGAACTTCCGTTTTTAAGGATTTGATTTCCGTATTCCCCGCGACTGCGGAAATTAATTGAGGGGAGGGATTAAATCTGAAAAGTGCCATGGAGAGACATTCTCGCTATTTGGCTCAGTCATTTTCAATGATGGAACCAGCTCTTACGTCAGGAGTCATGTGTAGCGGGTGGCGATGAAAAAACGCACGAAGCAGCTGTGCGCGCGAGAAGTCGAAAACCGTGAAAATTTCCGATGCCGTGAAGTAGATAATGAAGCTGATAAAAATCCAAATTTGTGCAGCCGTGAACATGCGCATCGTGTAATGCTCAGAAACGTGTTTGTTGGCAGCGGCAATGTTCAATGTTTCATAAAAAGCTGGCACCCATGGTTCGGCGAGGCGAACAAGGGTAACGAAGAGAGTGAAAACAAAGGCCTTGAAGACGATCGGAACGACGAGTGGACGACGATCTAGCCTCCTGATAAACGGAAATTTGTCAACGATGACCACCACCTTACCGACCACCAATGCAATCAGCGTCACCTTAAGTGTAGCTTCCAGATCGACACCAAATTCCGAAAGAATGAGTTGGGTGTTGAACAATATGACGTGAAAGAAGATTAGGCAGAACAAGGTCGGCGGGAGAACCTCTAGAAACTCGTGGACTACAAATTTCCTTATGCGCTCAAGCCTGGTCATTTTCATATCTCCGTGTCCCAATACTGACACAAGCTTTATACAATGCGAAAGATATCATTTTGTGTTAACGACATGATATCTTTCGCCAACAGGAAACGATTCAATTTCCAAATCATCAGGGAGAGAATGATGGAACCCAGATTAACCAATATTCGGCTGGCAGTGGAAGATGTTCAACGGAGTTGCGCATTCTATGAAGCATTGGGCTGGCAACGACATAAGGTGAGCATGGCGACGATTGCGGCTTTTCAGCTGGGGCCCATGGTGTTTTCTGTTTGGCGCAGTGACATCATCAAAAACGAACTGGGCCTGCCCGAGGGACTGACCGGCGGGAAGGGACGAATTATCCTTGATCACCATGTTGTATCGAAAGATGCCGTTTCAGAAGTCTTAGACGAGGTGGAATCGGTCGGAGGTAAAATCATCTGCCGTGGTGAGGACGGCCCTCTTGGAGCTAACCATTATGGCTGTTTTGAGGACCCGGATGGTCATGTTTGGCGGGTGGTCTATTCCCGTATTCTTGATTTAAGCGACGATGGGACGGCCTCATTGCCTGAATGAAGTGTCCGATCTGATCTTATCCCGAACGGCTATAACGCGCGCTTCAATGGGACGCTCCGATGAGAGATGTTGAATGCTGAATGGTTCTCAACAATCAAGCAGGCACGGATCGTCATTTTTTCATGGCTAGAACAGTACATTTACATCCGACCGCACCGGTCATTAAATATGCGCTCACCAAGCGTAAATCAGACCGCCACCAACATAGAATTGATTCTCGTCTCCACGGTCCTTGACGACCGGGCTGTCCGCCGCATCCCCCATCAAGTGGCTGAACACTGCTCCGACACCTAAGTGCCAGTTTGGGTTGAGCGAAAAAATGGCCATCGGAGAGATTTTGAAGTCTCTCATGCCGCCATCTGCCACAAATGTCGAAAGGCCGCTCTGGCTGGCATCTTTCGCAGAGACGCCATAGTAGGTAGCGTTGTAGTCATCGCTTGCATAGGTCGCAGAGGCTCCAATGGATAATACAAGCGGTCTAGCGACCGGAGCCCAATAGCGGGCAGATAATGTGCCCAACATACCTTTATGTACCGACCCGATGTCGCCGGTTATCTGCCCAGAAACACTGACGCGGTAGCGGGGATCCACTTTGTTAACATTCGTCCATCCCGCAAACACTCCGCCTTCGACCGTTCCGTCGATGTCATCCATCAACTTAACGACAACATCCTCTACGTCGGAGCGGCCAAAGCGATAATTGATAACAGGACCAAAATTCCAGTTCTTGTCGTTGATGACATTGACAGATAACTCGGTTGCTACCAGTTTAACGAACCGGTTCGTATCATCCCATCGTAGAAACCCGCTGGGTCCAATCCCAGCTGTATAGTCGTCGGACCCTGCATAATCAGGAACCATGCCGACAGCAATGCCGACAACATTGCGCAGATCAGGCATTTCAATGGCCAAGCCTGCTGACTGGGCAATTGCGCTATGCGTACTGTGAGCCGTAATGATCGCGACCAATATCCAACGAATAAAATGTCTCAACACCGTTTCAGCCTTCTCTTCGTCTTGTATTTCCCAGGTAACATTGAGTTTAATTCATGTGATACTCATACATTGGATGCTGGTTAAAACTAATTCAACATATTTGATTTGAATGAAGCATGTACCAACTAGATCATATCTGTTGGCTTCCACTAAAATTCAGAAACTAGCGGTCGAGATGTATTGGTGTCTGCTGCGGGTCAATCTCGGCGGTTCTTTAATCCGCGATTAAATGTCCGCTTTGAGATCCGAAAGCGGACATTTCCAACAATCTTCAATTACGACCGCTTATGGCTAGATTCGGAAGTTCTCAACCTGGTCTGATTTGGTCCGCTATTGGGCGGAAAGCGGAAGTCATCCGCACGAAATCCGCATTTTCAAATTCGATGTCCGTTATAAGGGAGAGAACGGACGTATTTTTACCCCCGCGAAAACTTCTCTTAAGGACCCAAAGCGGCCGTCACCTGTGTTGATGGTGGAACTCTACATCACCAGCGCCTTAACTTTCTAACCAAATTGGTAACTGGTTTTGATCCCACAATCAGCAGAATTCCGAATAGTATTGATGCAAACGGGTAAACCAAACCATGAGGAAATCCAACACCAACATTCATATATGAGTATATCTCAAAAAAGAGCCTTGGAAACATCGTCACTATAGTAAAAACGCCGAAAATTGTTATGGCCATGGCTAGAATCTCATTCTTATTCCATTCTGCTGGCACAAGCTCAGTTGGAGCGTCGTTAATGACCCTCGCCGATATCCAACCTGCGCCATACCAAAAAGCGCTAAACGCCAAGAGGTTGATAGCAAGCGATAGTGAAGAAGACGGTATCGCAACAACACGCCCACCGGTGATGTCTTCGAATGCAACCAAAATTATCGATACAAGCGAAAACAAGGATTGATAAAAAATATACAAAGCAATAATACGACAAGCGACAAAAGTAATGTTTCGAGGGCTAAGCATTTATTTACCTATGTGGGAACCAAAATTTACGTTCGCCAACTCTATCCAGCAAACAACCAATCCACAATCGCCATGTATTTGCTTTAGCCAGTGCGAAAGCAAGTAAATGAAGATTAGAACTCCAGATGTCCGCTTATGGCTAGATTCGGAAGTTTCCATGCCGGTCTGATTTAGTCCGCTATCGGGCGGAAAGCGGAAGTTATCCGCACGAAATCTGCATTCTCATAATTCGATGTCCGTTAAGAGGCCGTAAGCGGAAGTGAAATGACACCCGCGAAAACTTCTCTTAATGACCCATAGCGGACATCAAGCGAGCTCAAAATACATAAAAATGAGCCAAAAATAATTTCAAATTCGACTCTAAATCTCGTAAAGATATTTCAGAAATTCAGAAAGATTTAGGTAAATTGCCTCCTCTTTTGCGCCTTGAATTGAAATTTCCTTTGACATAAACATCGATTTTCTCACGCCTCCACTTGGACCAAGTAATAGGGCCTTCCCCGCAAGAATTGCTATTTCTTTGGCGTCTTCGCGATCAAATGGGGGGTTAGGGATTTTTCTCATAGCAGATTTTGTTATTGTATTCTGGACTAAAACATTGCCAGAAGAAGCACTCATTAGCGAATATGATATCTTGGAGGTCGCTGAAGTTTTATCCTCATCTACCATCGAAACTAACTCTTCAAGCCTTACAGTAAGATTGTAGCGAGCAGAGTCTGAGTTATTTGCAAGCAAATGATTTTTTTTGAGAGATACTTTGACAGCGGCTTCAAATCCCTCAACCTCATTATTAATTCCTTTAACTTCAACTGCGATGGAGTCACGATAGATTGAGTCAGGCTGATCATAGTACCGAGCAGCCATCGCTCCGGGGGACAATTTAGGTGCACACCCCGATAGCACAATTGTTGCGATAACAAGTGCAGCGCCGATCGAACTAAAATTCTTCATGATTTCCAAAACCTGATAAATGTATGACGTTGCTGAATGAGCTATCGCCATAACTATGTACATCGTTAAAGTCAATTTTTACCAGCTAGACAATTTAAGAGCATGTCCGCTATTGGCTAGATTCGGAAGTTCCGACGCCTATCGATTTATGTCTGCTTCTGTGCGCTAAGCAGACGTAATTCCACCACCATCAAAACTTCTCTTCATGACCCTAAACGGACATTAAAGGTCATTAGGTTACCTTGATCAATTTACGACTAAGTGGCACGTCACCTAGATTCCGCGTGGAAATCCGCAGAGGTTCTGTCCTGGTCTTTGCTTATCAACCTCTTGAGCCGCCGCTTGGACTTTTGGGTTCTCGTCTGTCAGAAGGGGGTTGATCCAAGAACCAAATAACTCTGGGTTTTCCCTCTTCAGTCCGCAGATTGCAAGTGCCGCTGACCAGCGAACATGCGCGCTTTTATTGGTGACTGCACGTTGGATCGTTTTTAAGTGTTTTTTGGATAGCAGTGGCCCCGAATAGGACATTGCACCAAGAGGGTCGACTCCCAACACAACTTCAGTGAAACGATTCAGTCCGGCAACCCCGTGCTCTAACGTTGTATTTAGCACTTCGACGCCACGAGGTACGAAGAAAGTGGCCTTAACCCCAAAGATGAGCGGGAAAAAAAGTGTGCCTTCCAGGCGGTAATGACCGCGTGCCAAAATTGATTTTTGCTTAGAGGTCACCTTATGGGCTTCATAGACGCTATAACTAAAGGCCTGACCATCGCTATGGGTCGTATTTTGCTCTTTTTGATCACGTGTGAACCGAAGAACGGCGCTCGGTGATACGGTCGGCAAATGACGGAAGCAAACTCCTTGCGCTAACAGACCCCGCATATGCGTCTTCGTAACCGCCAGGGCGTGTTCGGCAACATCTTTCTGCCAACAGATATCTGGGTCTCGGATTACGGTCCAACGTGAATACTCTTGGCCGTGGCTTTTATACCGATCGCCATCCGCCTTGCCCCATCTCGACCCTGTCTCAACGAAAGAAAAATGCCCCTTTAGCAGTAAATCCATACACAACCCCGAACAACCACCATGAGGGAGTAAGATACCATCGTCGGGCGAGATATTGGCGTCTTGGAAGACCTCAAGTTTTGGATGAGCATCGGCCCAAGAATGAAACGCGATTCGTTGCTGAATCGAAGGTATGTAAATTGCGCCGTATCCCACGGCCACGATTGCCGCGACACCAAGCAACTTGGGAATATTTCTAAATCTTCGATGAAGCTTATATAATCCAAAAATTAAAAGGCCATACGGCACAACATTGATGGCCAAAAACAGCAGTATCGAGATCATTGTGTGTCCTTCGTTCTACAGGACACATTAATTAGAACATGGGGGATTAAGATCAACTAAAAAAGACGTCAATAACCCGTAAGGTCCAATGTCCGCTAATGGCTAGATTCGGAAGTTCTCAAGCGAGCCTGTTTTTGTCCGCTGTTGGGCGGAAAACGGAAGTCTTCCGCACGAAATCTGCATTCTCATAATTCGATGTCCGTTGTGAGGGGGAGAACGGACGTATTTTTACCCCCGCGAAAACTTCTCAGTTTGACCCAAAGGAGACATTATTGGCTCCCTAATCTATTACTAATCTTGGGGGGAATAAATGGGCCCTATTCTCTCTACTCCGACAGGGCACCTAGTGATCGCATCTTCGAAATGGTTTTTTCGAACAACTTTGGGAGGCCATTTTTTATGCCGCTAGGAACCGGGTTAGACTGGTCATACAGTACCGACAAGAACGCGATGTCAAAAGGCGTAGGATGAGGCAGTAGATCTGTCTCATTCAAGCTGGAAAACACACTTTTTTTCCAATATTTCAGGTCTATTGTCTTTGCAGAAAAAAAGCTTCTATGAATTAAGGTGTTGAATATTTTAGCGGTTGTATTTTGGTTCAGATCTTTAAATTTATACACATAGACTCTATGTGCGAGTTCGCCTGTTGAGCGCTTGATCGCGGCCTCATATCTAATTCCTTCTTTTTTGGCTCGCGCCGCAAAAACCGCTACCATTTGTTTATATTCTTGCTCGCTTCTGTTTCCTTGGAACAATTTTCGGTAGCGAGGGTTGTTAAAAGCATCCGCGATTGACGTTGAGAATATGAAATGCAGATTCGTTTCATTGTCCAAAAATGAAGGGGCTCGCTTTACGTCAATACCAATTAGCTCTGCCGCTGCGCTCATCTTTTCATGAAAATTGGTTTCTTGTTCAGGCCGCGGTAATCCACTCACCCAATATCGAACGGGCTTTTCCCACACTCCAAAATTTTGCGGTCGATCTGGTCCTGAAAATCGATGTATTTGAGCCAGTCGCTCTAGCACCTCCAGTCTGGAGTAAACGAAATCACCAGGTTTTTGTTCAACCAGAGCTCCAAGGGTGCGCAATTTGGAAATCGTCCTTTTGATCAGGACTGGAAGCCCGGTCTTGATATCCGTTGGAATCGGGTTAACCCGGTCATAAATAGTTGACAACAGGCCAACATCGAAAGGCGTTGGATGCGTAAGAAAATCTGGCGCTCTCGTACTGGAAAATACGCTCTTGTTCCAAAATCCTATTTCCTCAGTAACAGGGAAATATAGGCTGCTATAAATAAGGCTGTTAAACATCCGGAACATGGATTCTTCGTCAATTTTTGTGGGTTTAGAAATAAATATCCGACTTCTTATCTGATCGCCTTTTTTAAAAGATATGCTTTCGTTTCGCCGTCTCAAAAACTTGTTCAACCTATCCAGCTGATTGGCTAGTTGAAGATAGTTTTTATCCGAGGTCCGTCCTTGCAATACCTTTCTGTACGACGGGTCTAGGTAGGTTTTCTTTATTGAGTCGGTAAAAATAAATAACATATTTGCTTGCCCATTCGAAGCGGGCGAAGCACGCTGGATATCGACTTTGATAAGGTCTCGCGCCTTTGACACCATTGCATGAAAGTCATCCTCCAATCCGAACCGGTCCAACCCCACGACCTGATATCGAATTGGGACCCCCCATTTACTAAAGTTTTTCTGTGATGGGGATGGTGGGCGAAGCCGGTGCATTTGAGTCACCCGTTCGATCACCTCCAATTTGGTGTAAGTAAAGGGGCCTTGTTCTTTTGCGAAAGCCGAATTGATTTGCCCGATAGTAAATGCAAAAAAAATTACGGCGAACGCTGTAAAAATGGCGAATAGTCGGTTCATCAGGGTGTTTCCAAAATTCTATTTAGAGCGAGACTAATAGAAATGATGTCAATACAAAAGGGCGTGGTGACGCGTGCGAATTCTATTGGACAGAGCAACTTCACCATGTCCGTTAATGGCTAGATTCGGAAGTTTTCAGACTGGTCTGTTTTGGTCCGCTGTTGGGCGAAAAGCGGAAGTAATCCGCACGAAATCTGCATTCTCATAATTCGATGTCCGTTGTGAGGGGGAGAACGGACGTATTTTTACCCCCGCGAAAACTTCTCAGTTTGACCCTTAGCGGACATTGCCAACCTTCTTCAAATCAATGTCGAGTTGGGAGAAAGCAAAAATAAATAGCCGAGTTTTACCACACTGGTTGCATCTATCCGGTTAGCAACTTTGCGCGGTTAATCCTCGACGCTCGGCTTCTTTTGCATAGTCTGGATTGCCAAATTTTAAAGCGTTACATATGTCGTGATCTGACCTTTCTCTCATTAGAGTATTGGCTCTAATCTCACTCTCAGAAGGTCGGGCGCTGGTCAATATTTTGCTACATTTGATAGCGGTTAGATTTCTACGTTTTGCCTCAGCCACTCTCAAAGGATTGGAAAATTTTAAAGTATCGCAAATATCCCAGTCCAAGATGTCTTTGAACCATATTTTTAAGGAGTCTCTGTCTAATCCAACCGGGCGAGAAATCGGACGAGTATCATATTCTAGGTCATACATCGATTTTGCAACGTCGTTAGCCTCGCATTTTCTAAACCCGGTGTAGTCGCGGACAGTGCCATCGGCATTCACATGACGGCAGGTTAGAATTCTTACATGATATTCGTCGGGTTTTGTTTCCCACTCATAAGTCCCTGACCATACAATTCCTTTTGCATTTGCAAATATTACACAATCAGTTTTTGCCCAAAAACGACATCTCGTCAGTGCTTCACTATTTGAAGGCAATGTTTTTGGTAGATTTCCGTAGCTCGATCCCCATTCAGACCCAGCGATTGAAACGGCGAAGAATTCGCCGTGGTCTTTGTTTTTAAAAAACTCATATGCATCTTTAGTATGTCTGGTAAGGAGCAAGCTCGAATTAGAACCATTTGGTTCGCTACACGCGCTGATCAATAACGCTAGGAATGACACTAAACAAAAATGTAATGGACGGAAAATCATCAGGTATAAAATTCAGTTAAATTGATTTCACAGTTTGTTAGAGTTTCTCAATGATGCAGAAATTGAAATTTAGATCATTAACATCACTATAAGTGGTTAGAAGCCAAACTAAAATCACAAATGCTGCCAGTACCAAACTTCCGCTTATGGCTAGAATCGGAAGTTCTCAAGCCGGCCTGTTTTTGTCCGTTAAGTGTTGCTAGGCAGAAGTGATTTCAGACTACCAAAAACTTCTCGAAATGATAGTAGCGATGTATCATTGCACCAGGACCTAGAAAAAGCTCCCGGGCGAATTGGACTCTAAGCATCTGGTGAAATTCATGAAAAGAACTTCCCAATCCTTCCGATTTGTGTGGAGGTCTTGGTAGGAAACGATTTTCGTTACATTATTACCGTCATCAGAAATCGGGACCCGCAGCGTAAAGTGATCGGAATGAATTTTCCCAGGATATTCGACACGATATACAAATGTTAATGGTCGGCGCTCTCTGAGTATCTCTCCAAATTGATGATATCCAAATGACTTGACCAATTCCGAAGGGCCATCGTCGATAAATTTTCCGGTCATTTCGAAACCCTTCACGCGAGCGTGCCGGGTGCCCCAATACCGGTACTTATATGTCTCTCCTCCGTTAACAACATCGACAACAGAGATTTCCGGCAACAACTTTATATCAAGTTCATCGAGCCGAAAATCGCTTCCCCATGCTGGGGCAAATTGATCTCCGCATATACTTTGCCAATAATCAAATATTGGCTGCGCAGCCCCTAGCGGCATTTGAACGGCATCTCGTGACACAGACAAAATGCTCGGTGAAGCATTGGATTCCATTTGACCATCAGTGAGCATACAAATGCTCCATGTGCCATCTGAATTGATGAAGGTTTTTTCATTCATGGGCCAAACGTTTCCTTGCTCCATTCGGGAACCCCTATAGCCATAGCATCTTACGCTGAAGGCCGGGGCTTTGTTCCCCCTCGTTTCCAAGGGTTCACCGTTTCGTGGGCTATCTTGCAGCCCTTGAGAATTGCATTCAAACTACAAACTTCGAGCATATGATCAAGTGAATATCCAAATTTTCATATATAGGATTACGATGATGATCTAATCAATCAGCCCGCTACGGTTAAACACCAAATGGTCAACCATAAATGTCCGCTGTCGAGGGTATTGCAGACATTTATTGCTAAATATCTGCGTCCCCATTTTCGATGTCCGTTATCAGGGGGTTACTGGTTTATTTGGGTTTCTTGATCGACAAGCACCGTAAGGCCGTTCGTGTAGATTAGGGGTAAGAAAATATGACTTGGTTGATCGTTGGGTTACTGCTTTGGGCGGCCGCGCACTTATTCAACAGAATAATGCCGAAACACCGCGCCGCGCTCGGGAAGAAGGGCAAGGCAGCAATTGCGCTCCTGATACTGATCAGCATCGGGCTCATGATCTTTGGGTACGGGGCCGCCGAATACGTTCATCTATTCGCGCTACCTATCTGGGCATGGTACATAAACAATCTGCTGATGCTGATCGCTATTTTCATGATCGATGTAGGCAGAGTGAATGGAGTGATCAGGACGAAGGTTCGCCACCCAATGCTGCTAAGCGTCGTGATTTGGTCCACGGCTCACCTCCTGGTAAACGGAGATTTAGCCTCACTCGTACTCTTTGGCGGGCTTGGATTCTGGGCGCTGGTCGAGACAGCGGCGATCAACCGGGCTGAGGGACCTTGGCAGGTCCCCGCCGAGGGAACGTTCGTCAGCGATGGGAAGGTAGCGGTATTCGCGACGGCAATATACGCCGTAATTGTGGGTATACATTACTGGTTGGGATACTCGGTGATCGTATTTCTTTGATACCAACTAGCACGGTCGAAATGTCCGCTTATGGCTAGATTCGAAAGTTCTCAAGCCGGTCTGTTTTGGTCCGCTGTTGGGCGGAAAGCGGAAGTCGTCCGCACGAAACCTGTATTTTCAAAGTTGATGTCCGTTATGAGGGGCCAACCGGACGTAATTCTACCCCCACCAAGACTTCTCCTTATGACCCATTTCGGAAGTTTCGCAAATGTGTCGATAGGGTCGTTCGGTATTAATTTCGCCCTTCATCATTCGACTGCCACGCGTCTGTTTGGAATGAGGCTTTTGGCTGTCACGTAACGCCTTTGGGATCTATCGTCTTGTTTTCGATCATCAATACTGTGGCTCCATGTGGAGCTCGAGGCCTATGCATAACGTTCCGAGGTACCAACACACCCTCTTTTGGTTTGAGAGCGATCGTTTCGGCATCTTCAATATCGATAAATAGTTCACCTTCGACGACATAGAAGAATTCGTCTTCTTCTTCATGCTTATGCCAGTGAAAGTCCCCGTCAAAAACGCCGATCCGGAGGTAGCTATCATTGATTTCACATAACGTTCTGTTGAACCAGTGATGATCGCTGAGTTTGCTCGCCTCGGGTACGCTAATCAACTCAAGGCCCGAATAGATCGGCTTTAGCTGAATATCATAGTCAGACATTTCGGTTCCTCTCAAAATTTCTACACCTACGTTATGACGTAAGTGTTCAACCTTCATCATTTTCACAGTTCCACGGCATGAACTAGTTGAGGTCTGATAGTTTTGTATCCTGTAGGCATATTGCTTGCCAACAGCTAACCAAAAACTGTTGTGAAACCGAACCCGCTTGCGGCTTACCGGATGTCGCTTTTTGGCGAGGTTCGAAAGTTCTCAAGCCGGACCGGCATTTTCTTCCCCTGTTGGTCCGAAACAGTCGATCGAATATATTCCAATACTGTTAGACGAACACGCCGGCCAGATCACAATTGTCTTGCGCGCCGCAATAAGCCAATCTGCTCTCGCATTGAAGGAAATATGGCATGCCGTCGCTTTTTGAGTTTTTGGATGTTTTGGGTGTCGCGGTTTTTGCGATTTCGGGGGCGCTGGTGGCATCGCGCAAGGAGATGGACCTTGTGAGCTTCGGGTTGTTGGCCAGCCTTACGGGAATTGGTGGCGGCACGCTTCGCGACCTACTATTGGACCGCCCAGTGTTTTGGATTGAACAGCCCTATTATTTAGCGACATGTCTCATTGTTGCCATTTTGGTTTATTTTTCGGCGCATGTTATCCAGCGGCGGTTTATCATCGTTTTATGGGCCGATGCAATTGGGGTTTCGGCTTTCAGTGTAATGGGAGCTGAAATCGCCCTGCGCAGCGGTGCTAATGAATTGGTGGCTATTGTGATGGGTATGATGACCGCGACGTTTGGCGGTTTGGCCCGTGATGTGGTTTGCGCAGAACCAGTTTTGATAATGCGCAAAGAACTTTACGCAACCTGCGCCATGGCCGGTGCTATTGTCTATGTGGGGATGGGGGTGTTTGATTCGTCGTTCAACGTTTCGGCCCTTGCGGGGTTCACAGTGGCTTTTGCACTTAGGGCAGGCGGCATTCATCGGGGATGGACGCTGCCGCCTTACAAAGCCAGACCAGGGCGGGACTATGAATAAGCTAATTGCCGCCTATCAAGCCATCGCAATTTGCCTAGCAATGTCTGTTTGTGGCTAAAATCCGAAGTCAAAACACCGCCCGGATTATGACCGAAGCTGAGGGGTAAGCGGACCTAATTTGGGGTTGGCGAAAAGGGCGGATGTTAATCCAGACCGGACGTCAAACACGTTCTGAGAGGTGTCATTACTCTGCCTGCACGCGATGGACAGTGGTTCGGGCTGATTGTATGGTTGCTCTTTCAAGTCCGGCGGATTTACTAGTTTTATTAAAATTATGACCAACTCCAGAATTTGTTGAGCGGGGTTCCTCGAACCATGAAACTTTATGTAACGTTCACATCTCCCTACGCACGTATGGTGCGAATAGTTATCCTGGAAAAACATCAACAAGGTCATGTCGAGATAATCAAGGCCCAGACCCGTAAACCTGACAGCCCTTACTATTCAATCAGCCCGTCCGGTCGTGTCCCATACCTGATCCGTAATGATGGCGTCGCCATGGAGGATTCGCAATTGATTTGCGCCTTCATCGATCATCTCGATGGCGCTCCGGTATTTGATCATCCGTCGGGAAGTGCAGGATGGGAGTCTCGCCGCCTCGAAGCTTTAGCGAGGAGCCTAATGGAAAGCTTATGCGTCTGGGGCCGAGTGCTTGTTCTGCCTGAAGGCGAGCGCTCTCCCACCGTTATCGAGCATGAACGACAGCGCAGCAAGCGCCTGTTCAACCTTTGGGAATCTGAGATTGACCATCCGCTGCTAAACGATGAACTCAATTTGGTCCAGATCACTCTTGTCTGCGCACTTCAGCTTGATCGTAGAAATAAGGGCAATCAATGGAGACAGTATCATCCAAAGCTATCTGAATGGGCCGACCGGATTGGTGAGAGGCCATCAGTTGCCGAAACAATCCCCCCTCTCAAGCAAACATAAAACGCCATCACCGATTATTGAGAGCGTATCGGAATACGATGTAAACACTTCCGCTTCTGGCTAGATTCAGAAGTTCTCAAGCCGGTCTGTTTTGGTCCGTTGTGAGGGGCGAACCGGACGTAATTCTACCCCCACCAAAACTTCTTCTTTTGACCCAAAGGATCCCTTTTTGTCGTGAAATTGCTCAACGTTTTGCCTATTTCTCTAGTCTCAGATATTTGGCATGAATTTGATCGATGATACCTTTCTCGCGGATGGTTTCGAGACCGGTGATGAATTTTTGCACCAGTTCCGGTTTACTGTTTTTATTAAAGGCCAAGTAGAGGTTATCCGAAATGTCTTCGAGCCTGAACAGCCTTTCAAACCGGGAGGGATTTAAACCTTCATTTTTCACGACGTGTAAAAACGAAGCTTCATCGTAAGCGATCAAGTCTATATGTCCCTGCGCCAACATCCGGATATTTAAGCGGTCATCATGAACCCGACTAAACGAACGGAATCCCATCCGTTTGAGATAAATTTCGATGACATCAGCGGACGCAACGCCAACCTTATACTCTTTGGCATCTTCAAGGGAATTCACGTGAACTGTTTTATTGGATTTAAGTTTATAAAAGGAGGTCTTGTATGGTGCAACGGGTCCAACCCAGTGAAACATGTTCTCCCGCTCAGGAATTCTGGCAATTGAATATATCATGAAATTTTCATTGCTTTGCACAGTAAGATAGGCACGTTTCCAAGGGAGAAAAATGATACTGGCTTGCAAGCCAATCTCTTTTAACACGGCTTGCACGACTTCACTCGACAGCCCTCTGGCCTTTCCATCTCGTTCAAAATTGTAAGGGGGAAAGTCTTCGGTCAAGATCGTCAACGGCTTCGCCCATGAAGGCAGGGCGAATAAGAGCAAAAATAGGGCTGCTGATATGGGCCCAAATTTATGCAAGCAAAAAATGGACATTCTCTAGAACCTTTACTGGAAGGAACTTTAAGTCGAAAGTCTACTATATTTGCATTGCTCAGTCAGTTATAAAAACACACATTCGTAACCACCCGGAGGTCCGCTTTCCGATGACCAGTGGACATTAATGACAGGATGTCCGCTTCTAGAGGGTACAACGGACTTCAGTCCGGGTAGTCGTTTTCTTCTGCTGTTAACCCAACCCGGACATCGGCGGTTCCGGTTCTATCCCATTGCTAATACTTCGACTTCTTTTAGAATAACCCGAAAATACGGATGCAACGGGGAGGAGTATGGTTGCCCAACCCACCCAACGCAGGCTTGCCGCTATCTTGGCGGCTGACGTGGCCGGATACACACGCCTCATGGAGCGAGATACCGCTGGAACGGTAGCCGCTTGGCAAGCGGCGTGTTCAGACATCATTGACCCAGGCATCATCGAATTTGGGGGCCGCATCGTTAAGCATACGGGCGACGGTTTTTTGGCCGAGTTCACCACGGTTCAGGATGCAGTGAATTGTGCGGTAGCCCTGCAAGAGGGGTTGAGTGCTGGAAGTCTCGATTTTCGTATGGGAGTGAATCTTGGCGATATTATAGATGACGGCGTAGACATACATGGAGAAGGTGTCAACGTGGCCGCTCGATTGGAGGCTATTGCTGAGCCTGGCGGCATTTGTATTTCCGGCGAGGCCCATACACTGGTTCGCAATCGCGTCAACATTCCGTACCGAGATATGGGCGAGCACGAAGTCAAACACGTCACACATCCCGTGCGGGTCTACGCCATTGATATAGTTGCAGGAGCCACGACGCCACGAACAGACGCGAAACCGCCCCCGGAAGAAGTCGCATATTCCGACAAGCCATCCATCGCTGTCCTGCCCTTCAATAACCTCTCGGGCGATGCGGAACAGGAGTATATCGGTGATGGGCTAACCGAAGACATTATAACGGGTCTGTCGCATATCCGTTCAATTCTGGTCATTGCCCGCAGTTCGACTTTTAAATTCAAAGGCACATCTCCGGACATCCGCCAAGTGGCCAAAGATTTGGGCGTCCGCTATGTATTGGAAGGCAGCGTTCAAAAGTCCGCAGATCGCATTAGAATTTCGGCGCAGCTCATCGACGGCGACACAGGCAACCATTTGTGGGCGGAACGGTATGACCGCGAGTTCAAAGATTTGTTTGCAGTCCAGGATGAGCTTACTCCGACCATTGTGGCCCAACTCGAACCGGAGTTAGAACGCGCCGAATACGACCGAGTCAGGGCCAAGTCCCCGGATAATCTGGGTGCCTGGGGGCTCTACCATCGTGGATTGGCTTGTATTTTCCGGCGAACGAAAGAAGATATTCTAGAGGGGCGGGAGATTTTCGAACGGGCGATAGAACTGGATCCGAATTTCTCCGGCTGTCATGCCGGCATCGCTTGGGCTTTCTCGCAGGACGCTTATTTCGGAACCACCGAGACAGATCGCGCGCGCGCACTCGACGCCGCGCAGCGGGCGGTGGCGCTCGATAACAAAGATGCTTTCGCGCATATCGCCTTGGGCCAGGCGCATGCATCTAACGATGACATTGCCGCCGCCACTTTGGATTATGAAGAGGCCATTGGGATCAACCCCAGTAACGCTCTTGCACGTAGTTTGCTAGGCTCTTCACTGTCGCGTTCCGGAAAGGCAGAGGCGGCCATCGAACATCTGGAGTATGCCATACGGTTAAGCCCATCCGATCCGAGTATAGCATCCTTCTACGCCCGCTTGACGGCGGCCTACCTTTATCTCGCACAATATGAGACAGCGGTGGAGTGGGGACAGAAGTCAGTACAAAAGAATGTCGCCTGGACCGGGCGGGTTCCGTATGCCTCCGCTCTCGGCCATCTCGGGCGTGTGGAGGAGGCGCGCGCAGCCTGTGAAGATTTGCAGAGATTGGAGCCAAAATCCACGGTCGATTTCGTGCAACAACGAGTTCTCATGCCGCATCAACCCTACATGGACTTGTTATTGGACGGGCTCAGAAAGGCCGGGATGCCGGAAGAATGATGTCCGTTATGACGGGGTAGAACGGACCGCAATCCGGGCAGGCATTTTCTTCGCCTGTTGACCCTTTTCGGACATTTGATAGATCAAGCGGTACGGAAATATTATAACGAATGGATCGATCTCAATGCTGGTCATCTTGATTAAAAAAATCCGAATAATTCGGTTAACCGCCCTCTTTGGAGGCGGCCTGGTGTGCTGGCGGTTTTCTCGTCCGTTCCGGCGGAAACGTGACCGCGGCGGTCGTCCATTTGCCGACTTCGCTCTCTAACTCCAGCGAACCGCCATGTTGTTCCATCAGCGATTTGACCAAAGCCAAACCGAGACCGGCACCTTCGTAGGCTTTCATATGTCCATCGCGGACCTGACCAAACTTCTCGAGAGCCTTAGGAATATCATTTTCTGCGATGCCGATACCCGTATCCTTGATCACCAGAGCCACGCCATCGTTTACGCTGGTCTCGCCGCGCACCGTAATTTGACCGCCTTCTGGTGTAAACTTGATGGCGTTACCAATCAGGTTCAAAAGAACCTGTTTCAGGCGCAGAGGATCCGCGTACAGTGGCGGCAGGTCTTCCGCCATATCGAATGTCAAAGACACCCCACCCTGCTCAATCCGGCGCCTCAACATTTTTTCGCAGGCGGCTAATGTTTTTGCTAAGTCCACTTTTTCTTTCTCGATCTCAATCCCTCCGGTTTCCACTTTTGACAGATCAAGAATGTCAGAGATGATGCCCAAAAGGTGTTCACCCGAAGCGTTAATATCACTTGCGTAATCCTGGTACGCTTTCTGAATTGGCTGACCGAACATGGCCTCCTTTATTATTTCCGAAAAACCGATAATTGCGTTTAATGGCGTACGCAATTCATGGCTCATATTGGCTAGAAATTCGGTTTTGATATGGTTTGCCTTTTCCGCCTGCTCCTTTGCGGCAATCAGCGCCTGCTCAGCCTTTTTGAGATCGGTAATGTCGCTATATGTAAGGGCAATACCTCCGTCCGCGGTTTTGGTTTCCTTGATAATATGCCAAGATCCATCGCTCCATTGCCGAACGATCATACCTTTCGGGTTTCTGTGAGACTTAACACGCTCACGGATAAAGTCGTGCTCACGGTCCTTGGCTTCAACAAACAACCCTCGTTGAACATTAAGTCGGAGAAGCTCTTCGTAGGTCATTCCACTTTCCGGTAATTCAGCCACAGCAGGATTAATTTTTTTGAAACTCTCATTGAACACAACCAAACGATCGTCAGCATCGTAAAGCGCGAACCCTTCTTGCAGGCTGTCAACTGCGCTACGCAGTCGTTCTTCGCTTTTGCGAATGGCTTCCTCAGCTTCCTTCAGTTCGGTCACATCGACGCCCGCCATCCCAATCCCGGCAACATCTCCGTCCTCGTTGATGATCGGGAATTTTGAAACGTACAACGAGTGCATTTTTCCATCTTGGAAGCGCTTTTTCTGCTCCCTGTGGACAATTCCTTTATTGAAAATGACGGCAGCTTCTTGTTTTCGTGCTGCCAAATTACTCTCGACGTTTTCAGGGAATAACTCCTCATTCGTCTTGCCCAACATCTGATCTTCTGACAGGCCGTATCGTTCCAAGTACACCTTGTTCACAACAAGGTGTCTCCCTTCTAGGTCCTTAGCGTTGAAACCAAGTGGTAAGTTGTCGATGATAATTCGAAGAAGAGTCTGGCTTTCTTTCAAAGCAGTCAGTGCGTCTGTTTCATGAGCAATCAGCTCTTTTTGCTGACGGGCATGTTTAATCGAATCTTCGTGAATCTGAACGAAGCCGATGACAATAGCCGCAGTACCCCCGGTGATTACGACCCAGCCCCATTCCAAATGAAGATTTTCCATTACCGCCATCGCTTTCTCGGCTGAGATGAACCCGGGCAAAACGTGCATCGTGAATAGATCCGCCCCATAAAATGCGGTGATTGTGAGTATGCCAATAAGGATCATAACCTGGCCGAGAGACGATGATGTGGCTTGAATATTTGGGCGCCTGACGAGATACGACCTACCCGCATACACAGCAATTCCGATCATGATCAGATCGACGGACGTCATGACTGGAACCGAATTCCAAATCATAATTTCAAGACCCGTTGCATGCGACAGTCCTACAAACCATAAATCACCAACTTGTCCATCATCAAAACATTTGGGACCACTGAGCCTATTTTCTAACTAAGAAATTGCCCACCTTGGTTTGCCGTTAAGCTAATCGCCAGTATAACGCAGCGCCATTCTGATTCAAAGGAAGCCCTATACTGGAAAGAGTTTCATGCCCGCAAATGGCTAGATTCGGAAGTTCTCAAGCCGGTCTGATTTGGTCTGCTGTTGGGCGGAAAGCGGAAGTCATCCGCACGAAATCTGCATTTTCAAATTCGCTGTCCGTTATGAGGGGGCATAGCGGAAGTAAAATGACACCCGCGAAAACTTCCCTTAATGATCCATAGCGGACACCGGTTCTAGCAGTGGAAAGGGAGTTGTTGACCAAATGAAGGAAAATTGAGACGTTTCATAAACGTAAGTTCAATTCCATTTGATATTAGATGCAGGAATTTTTAGGTATTTCGATTGAAAATAATGAAAACTAGTTTTGGCTCTATAGCACTGGGAATGGTTTTTGTATTAACTACCACGGTGTTTATTGCGCTAGGCGGGATTAAACCGACTGTTGCGGGAAACTCGGCAACTAAAAATTTGTCTGCTGAAGTCGTTTTAAAGATGCTTGATGAAAAATTTCGATCAAGTTCAAATAAGGAGAAAAAGAAATTCCTCAATATGTTGATAATTTCTGCAGATAGCTTTGTTCGTGAACAAAAATACGACGACGCAATATTGTTTTACGAGAAGGCACTAAGCCTACGGACCCAAATACCAGAAACGAAACGATTAAAAGGCGTTTGGTGGGAGGTTTTACACCGTTTTGGTGGGTTATATCTGGGGCTTAAAAAATTTAACAAAGCTGAGCCTCTAATCAAACAGTCGTTGCAGGAAATTGAGGGCGTTAGAGGGTTGAAAGGCCACTTAACTCTCGTGAATGCTCGAAATTATATTCGGATATTAGTCGGACTTAACCGGTGGGATGAAGCGATCATGATAAGCCAAAAATTTCAAACCTGGCCAAAAGAAATAAAGAGGTAGTCGTCGTAAGGTAATGTCCGTTCATGGCTATAACGAGACCTTCTGAACCTAACGGAAATATATCCGCTTACCGGCGGAAAGCAGACCGAAAAAAGGGCGCTTTTTGCGCCTAAACGGCCAGAAGATGTTGGCTGCGGAATGGTTGCGGCAAATGCGTGGCTAGTCCAATTACGGCCTAGAGAACGAAAATGCCGAGCACGCCCCACGTTACTGCGACCATGCCGAGGGCAGCGGTTAAGCACACAAGCGACACGTTTGATATGCTTTTGATAGATATTGGTTCATTTAATTTCATATTATGTCCTCTCACCAGAAGTCCAACGCTTTGCTATATCGCGCTTGCGGGACCTCATGTCTCGTTGAAAATATATCCAAACAGCAGACTACATGGGGACGGGTAGCTTGGTTGACAAGTAGAGTTTCGTAAAAAATTTTTTATAAAAGTTACCCAAGTGTTTTGGCCTGTCCCGAAGGTGCTGTTGCTGCTGTTCCTGTGGGCGACAACGATTACGTTGAATGTCTGAAAGTGGCTATTTCCGGACTCAATCTCACCGCTCAATTTAGGTCCGGTGCTGCCAAGAAAGCAGACATTCTCAAAGTAAAATTGGCGGCGTGTGCTGTGGTCAAGGAAGACGGTACGCGCTATCATATTCTTCGATAGACGGGGAGTTATTAGATGATCATGAGAATGTTATGTCGTATGCGCCGTTGCTTCGCGGGCCCCAAGCCTTCTGCCAAGCCTGACACAGACGAACGGGCGGAGGCCAAGGGGCAAGCGCCGGATAAGGACCCCAAGAGCAAGAAATAACCGAGGGCTAAGGGCTAAAACGGCTTGCCTGAAATCGGCCAGTGGCTACGGTGCCAGGGGTGTGGCGCGAAGTTGGGCGATGTGCAGGTTGTGGCGGTGCGGTGGTGTTATAAGAACACTGGTTCGTGAGATGAGGTTTTATACACCATGCAGAAAGTTGTCCGCTATATCAGTATCATCTGGGTCGGCCTGTTGGTCGCCTACGGCATCTGGCTGGGTTTAGCTAGCATCGTGCTTGGAATAGATGGAACGCTTTTCGAGAGCGGGATTGGTCCGGTATGGACCGTTATCATTTTTGGTGTCCCTGGCGGTCTTTTCATTATCTGGGGCGCTGATACATCAGATAAACCAGAACCCTGATATTTGGGAAAGTCAGTCCCCGCCGTTCCTCTCCGTTCATCAGCTTTACGCCATCACCCGCATATCCGGCCCGCCCACGGGAATTCAAGAGCGATGTTTAATTGGAGAGCAATGCCCCCTGAAATTGAAAGCATGTAAACTGTTCGGCATGTTTACTTCGGCAAATAGAGTAGGTTAAGTTTTTGGAAGCATGAAACATCTGGGCTCGATCCAGGATTCTTCTGACGATTTTTGCGCTTTCGCGTTGTGGAGTTGACAAAATTGCCCAGTTCAAAAGAAGTCATAATCCATATTGGAATGTCAAAATGTGGTTCAACAATCATACAGGGGTTTCTTCGAGCGGTTGGTTTCGATCAAGTTATGTCCGCCGCCGGATATTCCTTCGCCGAAACCGGGATGCGTTTCTGGCAGGATGTTTTGCAAAAAGCCGCGCCCGAAGGGGAGGAAAAATTTGTACCGTACACAGACTGGGATTTTTCCGGGATGACCGATGAGGTCATGGAGACCTATGTGGACTGGCTTCGCCATGACATCGAAAACAGCCCCATGCCGAGAGTGTTTCTTAGCCAGGAAGGATTTTCCGATCTGGTCCTTATGTATGACTCGTTCGGCATCACTTTTGTCGAAAGAGTACTGGCGCGGTTGAAATCCTATTATCCGGTTCACGTAATCATGCTCGCCCGCCCGCAAACGAGTTTCATCGAATCAATGCTCGCTCATTCTATCAAACGTGGGTACTCCGGCGGGGTTGAGGCCTTTCTGGAATCATTCCCGGTAAATTCTCTATCCTGGGAAACGCATCGGGATATCTTTTCTATGGTTTCAACAAACGGTGATGTCCGGCTTTTGCCGTTCAGTATGGAAATTCTTCACCGCACCCTTGGTAAAAATCTGGTCGAGAGTTTTTTCTGGCGTTGTGGCTGGGATGTTCAAATCCCGGATGACAAGGTCCCGCAAGCAAACCCTAATGCTTCCCCTGACCTGCATGATCTAATGAACTACGCGAACCGCACGCTGCCGTTTCTCAGGGCGACCGAGGTTAACCATTTTCTTTCCGAACAGTTCCCTAAGGAACCTGGTGTAAAAATTAATAACCTTCCCCGCGAATATACTGAGCAGTTAATCGAGCTTTATGAAAATGAAAACGAGTCTCTATTGGTCAAATATGAAGACTGGTGCCCTCCAAATGCACTATTGATGATGAACACGTAGGTGGCGCGACCGCAAATCATCGGCCATCTGTTAGCGGTCTGGATTATGAGCAGAGAAATAATATTGTGACGCTTGAAGAGCATTTAGAACAGGGATTGGCTGCATTTTACGCGGACGATTCTGCCGAATTGGATGTGTCATTAAACGCGCTCCGTCAACTTGATGCAGCACCCTGGGTTCTGGAGCGAATGGAGGGTTTGAAATTCTGTCGGGAAAATGAATGTGAAAACAGTACCAAATTACTTTGGTCCTCTTTCCAAAAAAACCCGGAACCGCAAGTTTTGTACGAACTTCTCGTCGTTACGTCGAGGATTGCGCACAGCTACCAATCGCAAAATCTAATAGACCTTCTAGGGGTATGTATCGAAGTCATCCGCCAGTGCCGTGCCAATAACTTTAAGCCGGAATGGCGGGCTCGGCTTGAGTGGTTTCTGGGAATCCTTCTCTACCGAATACCAGCCCCCCTCCCTGTATTGCAGGACGTCGCGATGAAATGGCGCACGTGTCTCCCCGACGGAAAATACGATCAGGCGTCTTTCGAGATGTTTCAAAATACCGACATGGTATTGCTCGGTACAGCGAAGCGCTTTTTCCCATTTGTAATGGCACTTGCCGGAATGGAAAGCGATGTTGTAACAGCGAATACAGTTGTTGCTCAATTGCCCGGCGAGCTTGTTCTCCCCGTTGAGAACCCCGACGAGACCGCAGAAGATTATTCGTTAAACCCTCTTTTTGCACGGACATTGGATTTATTCATACAGTCACTTCCAGCGGCACCAACCTATGAACGCTTGCTTGACCTTGGTTGTGGATATGGAGCTATCGGCCAGGCGCTCGGAGAGCGTGCCAAACATAAAACGGGGATTGATCTAAACTCTGAAAGTCTTAGCTATGCGAAAGAAAGTGCGGGTTACGATCTAACCGTTGAAACTGACATCATAGAATTCCTGGAGACCAGCACTGACCAGTTCGACTTGATTACGGCATGTATGGTTTTCGATTATGTCCACGGAAAAGATGTTGTTAAATTGGTCACTAACCGTCTGTCACCGGGAGGTTTCTTTGCCTTCACGTTTATCCCAGCTCACCACGAAACCGTAGATGACGCCGAATGCCATCACTATTACAAACCAAAGTTTTTTAACGATATTGATCCCTCTTTAACCACCGAATCATGCCAGATGCACCCCTATATGTGGTCGGGAGGGTATTACGTGACCCTCCAGCGGCCTCTGGATTGATTTCGGCGATCAATAGCCCTCAACTGTCGACATTTCGAATTTCTGCTTTTGGCTAATCTAGGAAGTTCCAACGCTTGTCGATTTATGTCTGCTTCTGTGCGCTAAGCAGACGTGAATTTGGAAGCTCCATGAGGTCTGTTAATGACCCATAACGGACAAATTAGGTTTGAAGAATTTAACTGCCAAATTCGCTGATATGCTCAAATTGTCTGTGCCACACTATGGCAGCTCATACCAATGAATCACGATTGAAATATGTTCCCTTCTGTTTAGGATAAGCGAATGAAATTGCTTATCACATTATCCCTATTCGCACTCGTGCTTACGGCAAATGACGTGGAATCCACGGAGCCTGCCGCCCAGTTTAATTTGGTTGGTGTCTGGGACGTAAATCAAAATGAGTGCTCGATCTTTATCCTAGATTGCAGAGAGGATGGGTATTGCGTCAACCATCATCGAAACCACATGGGCGAGCCTTGGAAAATTGGTAATGTTGGCAAATTTGAAAGACTAAGTGAAAGTCGTTTTGGGTTGAAATTTTATTCTAAGTTCACTCGATCTCAGTTTGGACCCGGCTTTATTCTATTTCGCGAAAGCCAGATATCGTTTTCTCTGAATAACGAAGGAAAATGGATTAGAAAAATTGAATCCGACAGTTCAACGACATCTCGTTCAGATCGTACAATCACTCACAAAACTATCGAAGACATGCCATACGCTAAGTGCGCCAAAGAAGTAGTTGTGAATAATGATTCGACTGAGCCTGAGGCAATCATTTTGGAGTTCGAGCGTAGAAGACGCGCATCAAAGTTCTTAAAACGATTATTCGCGAAACCCAGTGACACGGAGTTTGATGATTACAACAGGCGTATTGGGAAAGCGTGTTATCTACCGGAAAGAAATAAGACAAAAAAAAGCATTTCAAATTGTGCAGAAACTATATGGTCAGCCTATGACCTTGATCGGGACGGCAAAATTTTCGCGTGGGAAATATCTTACGCAAGTTTGTATATCGGTGGGGAGCTGTTAAGTGGATTAGAGGATGCGTGGGCACGCGGAGTTCGTGAACCGCAGGAATTGCGAGAAATCTGGACATCAATTAATACAGGCATTTCAATCGGAGTGTTGTTTTCGGATACAGTTGAAAAAACGAATGAACCGATTACTGATAAAGGCTGGCTTTACAATGAAATCAAGCAAGCAAAACTTGCAGTGATGGCAGACTTGTTGATAACCAATTTTGTCGAAAGAAAGTCTTTAATTCCTGAATAAACTATCTTTTTCGCGACCACAGCTTTGTTGTGAGAAGATGAAAACATCCAACCAATTCGATGTCTCCTTCTGGCTAGATTCGGAAGTTCTCGAGCCGCTCTGATTTAGTCCGCTATCGGGCGGAAAGCGGAAGTTATCCGCGCGAAATCTGCATTCTCATAATTCGATGTCCGTTGTGAGGGGGAGAACGGACGTATTTTTGCCCCCGCGAAAACTTCTCTTAATGACCCAACTCGGACATAAAGTCAGAGAATTTAGGTGGATTCCTTCAGCAACTCTTTAAACTTCGGTTGATGCACTCCCGCAATAAGAATTTTGCCTTATTGAGTTCTTTTAATGGAAGTTTGTCTGCAAACATATCGCGCAATTTTCGGGCTTTTTTATGGCCCTGTTCGGCGGCAATCGTGGACCAAATAAATGCCCGTGTATAATCTTGTCTTCCGGGCAGCGCATAAGTTTGAATGGGTGCACCACCTAGGGATAAGGTAGTATATTGGTCAGGAAGGTTTTCTGGTCTGGCATACATGAGAGCAAGATAGAACTGGCCCGCTGCGTCACCCAGCTCGGCACTTCTCTTAAACAATTTGAAGGCCGAAAGAATGTCTTGTGGAACGCCTAATCCGGCCAAATAGATCTGCCCTAACTGCCTTTGAGCTATCGGATACTCTTGGTCAGCGGCCCGTTTAAACCAACTGGCCGCTGTGGTTCTATCTTGCGGTATGCCTCGTCCGTTCCAGTGCATTAGGCCCAAATTATATTGTGCCATGGCTAGCCCCTGGTCGGCCGCGATGGAGTACAAATTAAAGGCGACCTTTTGGTTTTGAATGATGCCAAGTCCATTTTCGTTCATTTCCCCCAAATTAAGTATGGCCGACAAATGTCCTTGTTTTGAAGAGGCGATGAAGTGCTGGACTGCAACTTTATAATCCTGTGGGACACCTAAACCATCACGATACATAACACCCAAATTATGCTGGGCATAGGCATCCCCCTGTTTGGCAAGGGGCATCCATTCTCTCAATGCAATCGCATATTCGCCTCTTTCAAATGCTTCTGCCCCCTTTTGCAAATCAGCAGAATTGGCAGGTTTCATCACAAATAGGTGCAGCAGAATTGTAAAAAAATAGAGCAGCCGAATCATCTCGAATATCTTACCAAGGTTGTTTTATACAAGGTTAAGATGATCAAGAAGGAAATGAAAGTGAGCAGATTTACGAATGTCCGTTAATGGCTAGATTCGGAAGTTCTCAAGCTGGCCTGATTTGGTCCGTTGTTGGGCGGAAAGCGGAAGTCATTTGCACAAAATCTGCAGTTTCAAATTCGATGTCCGTTATGAGGGGAGAACGGACCTTAATCCGGGCAGGCATTTTCTTCTCCTGTTGACCCATAGGAGACATTCCGGGAAATCGGCAGTCGATTACGCAGGCCGGGCGGCATTGCGTAATCCCTCGAGGAATCTCGCCTGACTTGTCCGGGTCTTCGAATACTATCAGCCGCGACCAATAAGCACGCCAGCGCTCGATATCGTTCTCGTCTGGCACGTTCGGGTCGCTAGGCGCGAGCTTCCGCCGATTGCGGACTGAAAGAGGATTAGGGGAAATTTCCGGCACCGCTGGTGCAAAAAAAATGCGCGGCCGCTCAAATCTGTCGGGACTATCTATATTGCAGATGTTGAGCGAACCGCGCCAAACTGTAAACTCATCCGTTGGGTTCTCGCCCGTTTTCTGCTTAAACGGGGTTTCCAAACAGCGGAGTGTTCGTCAATCGGCGATGTGTAGCACGATCGCCGTAAAATGGTTTTATTTACCCAATGCTTAGCTGGTGGCGATGCCGATGCCGATAAGCACCGCGAATGCGCCCAACAGCACTGCGTAAGGCAGGTATTTCGAAAATCCCGTTTTTTCAGTTGTTTCACTCATTGTAAAATCTCCATCAACTTTTTAAATGGCCATATTGAAGGCCGAAATACATTAAATTTTCTGATGTAAAACTTTCACAAATGGTTTTTGATGTAAATAACCCATTGAGTTTTTTGCATTTTCATTGTAAATAATATTGAATGATATATTGTAAAACTGTAAATTTGTAAATTATGCGAATTTCACATTTGGGATCGAAAGTCCGTCGGCTTCGCCAGGCAGAGGGCATTAGTCAGGTCGAGGCGGCGACTGGCCTTGGGATATCCGCCAGCTATCTCAATCTCATAGAACACAACCAACGGCGGCTGACAGTCTCCTTGCTTTTCAAGGTTGGACAGTTTTTCGATGTCGATCTCAGGGATTGGTCTGAGGGCGACGAGACCAGACTGGCATCGTCGATCCGCGAAGTGCTTGGCGATCCGGTTCTCGGCGATATCGAGGTGCCCGACGGAGAAATCAGCGAGGCAATGGTGGCAGCGCCGAACCTGAGCCATGCATTAAAAGAACTCTATGCGGTTTACCGCCACACCCTGACTAATGTGCACAACTTGGGGGACCGCTTGTCCGAACAGAACGCGATTTCGATGGCGTCCATGGAAATACGCACCGTACTGACATCCATACGGTCGTTCTCCGAAATTCTCCGCGAACATGAGGATCTTGACGAAGAGCGGCGTCAGCAGTTTCTTTCAATTTTGGTCGATGAGAGCGATCGCCTGTCATCCATGATCAATTCCGCCGCCGCTACCGCAGATGAAAGCCGCCTTCAGGCACCGATGGGCAAGCGGCAACCGGTCGAAGAGGTTTCGCGGTTTCTTGAACATCACGACAATTATTTCTCTGAGTTGGAAGCGGCGGCGGAAAGCATTACCGAAGAATGGGACGGCACTGCTTTTGAGATGCCGGGGCATCTGGGCGCCATCCTGGGTAAGCGGTTTGGCGTCAGCGTATCTTTCGACACGGCTGTTCGCCCCGTTGAAAATGATATTCTGGTGATCGATCCGAACCGGCCTGTCGCCGAAATAATTATGGAACTGGCCAACCATCTGGGTCACCTCATGTGCGGTGACGCCATCGCCGAGTCTCTCGAGAGCAAAACGCTCCCCGAGGCCACATCAAATCTCCTCAGGAAAGCGATGACCCGTTACTTTGGTGCCGCCCTGATCATGCCCTATGGCCGATTCCAGGCAGAGGCTGCCGCCTCGAATTATGACCTGGAACATCTGGCCCGCCTTTACCAGGTGACCCCTTTGATGGCGGCAGGCAGGCTGACAACGCTCCGTCGCCCGGGCGCACGCGGGGTTCCTTTTCACCTCATTGTTGTCGATATTGCTGGTAATGTGCGCGAACGTATCCCGGGCTCCGGCATGCCCCTGCCGCGTTTTGGAAGTTCCTGCCCGCGATGGAAGGTACACCAGTCCTTCGCCTCTCCCGGACACACTCTGAGCGAACTGGTCGAACTTCCGGACGGTTCAACCTATTTCTGCATGTCACGTAGCAACGACGGACTCGCCTTCAGCCTTGGTTGTGCTGAGAGTCAAGCCGGTCATGTCAAATGTTTCGACGAATTGCCCAGCGGCGAGCGGCAGCGGAAGTCGCCAGTTGGCGTTAACTGCCGCATATGCCCGCGGCCCGCGTGCCCGGATCGTGCATTTGATTCGCTCGTCGGTCTGCCCAAAAATGTTATTCAGCCGCAAGCGGAATCGTAAAACGGATGCAGGCTCCCGAATCTACGCTACCATCGACCCAAATGCGCCCACCAAACTGGTCGATAATACGTCGGCATATGGCTAGGCCGAGGCCGGTCCGCACTGCCCCATCACTGCTGCGGGCGATGGATTGCTGAAACTTGTCGAAAATCGCCTCCCTGGCATTTTCCGGAACACCGGCACCGTTATCGGTCACGCTAATGCGCATGAAAGGCCGGTCGATCGCCACCTCGATTTTCACCATTCCCTGGCGCTGATCGCAAAAATCAAAGGCGTTTGACAACAAATTGACCAGAATCTGGTGCAGTCGGTCCCGGTCAGCGTAAACAGCTGGCAGGCTTTCTGGCACAATAAGTTGCAGATCGACTATCCGGTCATTAAGTACTCCCTGGGTCGCCGCCAGGGAATCCTCGATTACCGCCTTGGGATCGACGTTTCCGACCTGCCATTCCACCTGCCCCGATTCCAATTTCTCAAGATCAAGAATCTGGTTGATCAGTCGCGACAGCCTCTCGCTTTCCTTGACGATGATACCGAGGAATTCCTCGCGCTTCTCAACGGCGAGGGCCGGTGTATCGAACAGAATTTGGGCGAATGACCGAATCGATGTCATCGGCGTCCTTAGTTCGTGGCTAACGGTGGTGAGAAATTCATCCTTCATCTCGTCCAGTTCATGCAGGCGTTGGTTGGCCTTGCGAAGCTCCGTGGTGGCGCGTTCAAGCTCTCGCGATTTCTCCTCCAATTGATGGCTGTATTCGATGACCTGGGAGGTTTCATCGAGAATCTTCATGACCTCATCAATGCCAACAATTTCACCGGTTGTGACACTGGCGACCATCACCTGAGCTGACGCCGCGCCAATGGCTCCAGCGAGAAATTGCTCAGTAAAGTTTACTAGACCTGGATCTGCATCGCGTGTTTTCGACAAGTTGATTTCGTTTTCCGCCGCATATTTGGCGAACGCCGTATCAGTACGGCGACGTCCAACGAACCGCTGGGCCAGATCGCGAAGATCAGAAATTGTTGCCGTGCCCCGCCAAAAGCGGGAACCCCCGCCCTGGGTGGCATGGCGAAACACATCAACGAAGAGGGATGCCTGAACGCGTTCGATGGCGCTTTGGCGGGTAACCAGTGAAAGGCCGACGTAGGCACCTATATTGACAAGTAATGTCCAGAATAACGAATGGGTCAGGTGATCCATGCCTTCCAACCCGAACAAAGCGTAGGGTTGCAGAAATTCCAGTCCGAACGCACCGTTGCTCATGAATTCCACCGGCAGCCAGCCGGATCGGGCGAAAGACGGCAGCACCAGGGTATAGAGCCAAACGGCAAATCCCATGCTCAGCCCGGCAAGCGCACCGACTCGTGTACCGCCCTTCCAGAAAATACCACCAATGATCGCCGGCGCGAATTGTGCGGCGGCGGCGAACGAAACCAATCCAATGGTCACCAGCGCATAGGACTCGCCGATGGAACGGAAATAGATGTAACTCAACAGTACGATGCCGATGATGCTGCCCCGCCGAATGGCCAGCAGGAGTCCGCTAAGATCGTCGCGCTCGCTCAATCGTAACCATTTCATGCGCAACAGCACCGGCATCACCAGATCGTTACAAACCATTGTACTGAGCGCGATGGTGGCGACGATTACCATGCCGGTGGCGGCGGAAAGGCCGCCGACAAACGAGAATAACGCCAGCGCTTCCTGGTGTTGTGCCATGGGGATCGTCAGAACGAACGTGTCAGCATCGACAGTGCCATCTGGAAAAATCATTAATCCGGCCATGGCGATGGGCAGAACGAAAATATTGATGACCAGAAGATAAAGCGGAAACATCCAGGCAGCGGTTCTCAGATGGTCCTCGTTGACATTTTCAATCACTGTGACCTGGAACTGGCGCGGCAGGCAGATGATCGCCGCCATCGAAAGAATGGTCAGGGTTACCCACTGGCCGTAGGACCCAAACGCGCCTCCGCTGATGAGCCGAAGTCGCTCAGGTGCCTTTGCCGCCGCGCCGAACAGGTCCCCGAACCCGTCATAGAGGCCGTAAGTAACGAAAATTCCAACCGCCAGAAAGGCTATCAGCTTGACCACCGATTCAAAGGCGATGGCAGCAACCATCCCTTCATGATGCTCGCTGGCGTCGATATGACGGGTGCCAAAGAGGATGGAAAAGGCCGCCAGCACCAGGGCCACCATCAAAGACGTATCAAGCGGAAACGGCAACGACGTCGCCTGATCGGCCATAACCAGATTGGGATAACCGAGAATCAACGTAAAACTGGTCGATACGGCTTTCAGCTGCAACGAGATGTAGGGCATGATGCCGATCACAGCGATAACTGTGACCAATCCACTAAGCACAGGACTCTTACCGTAACGTGAGGAAATAAAATCTGCGATTGAGGTGATCCGGTTGGCCTTGGTAATGCGGATAATCTTACGCAGTACAAACCACCACAAAACGAAGGTCAGCGTTGGTCCGAGGTAGATGGCGAGAAAATCATACCCGCTGGAAGCTGCCCGGCCAACGCTGCCGTAAAATGTCCATGACGTACAATAAACGGCGAGCGAAAGGGCGTAGATGTAGGGTCTCTTGAGCAGGCTGCGGCCTTCATCGGCACGCTTGTCGCCGTAATAAGCGATGCCGAAAAGAAGGCAAAGGTAGAGTGCTGATATCAGCAGAACTGTCCAGCCGGTCAGCATCGACGTTCAGTCTCAGGTCGAGTCATGAGATGAGGCGAACTCGCCGCCAGTCGGCCCGCCATTGACGGCTGTTGTACGCACCGATTGCCCACGCGCCGCCACCCCGACCAACCCCAGCAGGCAGGACCAAGTCGTAAAAAGATAAATATAGAGCACCGGCACGCCGGCGATGAATTGATCGACAGCAAAAATCGATAACAGCGGCGGATTGAAAATCAGAAGGCCAAGCAGGAACAAAGCCACCAGACGCTCACCGGCCGAACTCCTGGCACTCATGCGCTGGTTTTTCCTACAGCCAGGAGTGCGGCGACCCGTTCGATCACCTCGCGGTTTGAAAATGGTTTGGTGATAAAATCGCTGGCGCCGGCGGCCAAACCTTTCTCGCGTTCCAAATTCCGGCCCTTCGCCGTCAGCATGATGACTGGCATATCTCTTAGATCTGGATCGCTTCGGATTGATTCGCAGACGCTGATGCCATCTGGGTCGGGCATCATAATATCAAGCAGGACGAGGTCCGGCTTGGAGTCATTGATCGCCTGTAAGGCTTGCTCCCCGTCACGTGCAACCTGCACGTCATAACCCGCCTGCGTCATCAGGAACTCGAGCGACAGCACGATGTTGGGTTCATCGTCAACGACCAGTACGGATTGCACCACGTTCCATTTCCTTTCCCAAATTTTCTTCGCGCCACGGTTCGCACCATCCTATCCTAGCGACGGAACAATTTGAAGCGTTGTTGCGATACCGGAGGATGTCTGTTGCACACCCACACCTCCGTCGCCAAAAACCAGGAGATGATTGGAATTTTTCATGGGCCTAATCTGAACAATTCATAAAGCTATTGTGCAACAATGTATTCGACATCAAGCAACGCAACCTCGTTGTCGGAAGCTGACAACCTTAGTGGCTTTCTCCCACTGCAGATTTTGTCAATTACGGCTGTCGCTGAATGGCCGCTTATGACTGATCTTGGAAGTTCCGACGCCCATCGATTTATGTCTGCTTCTGTGCGCTAAGCAGACGTGAATATGGAAGCTCCATGAGGTCTCTTAATGACCCTTAGCGGACATTCATGGGATGATGCAATTCAGTAGATGGATAACGGAATCCACGGACTGGCTTAGCTTGGTCATGAGGAAAATTGGTCTACGTACCGACGAAATTAGTTA
>Ga0315336_1001470_pt1 | contig 45535 bp, 42 predicted proteins | sample ASW5metaG_FD_204512 | JGI IMG/M metagenome (GOLD analysis project Ga0315336, IMG submission 204512) | Ammonia-oxidizing marine archaeal communities from Monterey Bay, California, United States - ASW #5 | ecosystem: Environmental > Aquatic > Marine > Intertidal zone | place: USA: California... | reverse complement strand
CATGGTAATAATAAAGATAAAACTAAGAAAATTTTCTTGCTTGGGGAAGGAACAAAAATATCACTTTAACGCATAATTTTAGATCAACATCTTAGTTTTCTTGATAGTAATAAATCTACAAATAGTTCTTTATGAACATGTGAATTTACAAAATTCAAAGATAAGGTTAGAACTAATTTTTACATAATTGTATTTCATCTTCAAATCCAATTTTTTTATCATTTTTAACTCCTTCAAAGGTAATTTTGTGACAGCCATCATCAAGATAACCAGCCAAAAATGAAATACTCCAACTAGAATTGATATCTGCATTTATCCCTAAATCATCAGAGACGTCACTTCGTGGATTAAAATGATCATATTTTAGGAATGGTTCATCATTTATAATTAAATAAAGACTGTCTAATTCTTTACCATTTTCATCAAGTGACCAACCACTTATGGTAACAAGCGGTTTCTCAATAACAAAAGATTCATCTTCAGAAAATAATGAATTGTTTATTGTCTCAATTTCTATAAAACCTACAGATGATTGAGGTTTTTCAGACCAAACTGTTTTGAAAACCTCGATATCATATTCGTTTTTTGCATTAAAATTCTCATCATTGAAAAAACTTGCGTTATTCAGTAGAAAGTAATTGAATATCTCATTTTGAGTCTCTCTAACCAGGGGAGCATTATCCGCTTTTAGGCAATTTGGAGTATTTGAAAGCGAATAACAATTCATAATATTGGTCTTGGTTTCTAAATAATGATCACCTCTTATCCATCCAGCGTAGTAAGAAGGAACTAACAATATTGATTGAATAACTATCATAATTAGAAGAAAAATAACAAGAGCCTTGATACGGTTTTTTTGTATGTTATTTTTTAAATTAAGAATTATGAATCCGATTAAAACTAAAAGACCGATTTGGAAAAATTGTGAAAACTCAATATAATATGGCTCGTTACCCATATGCAAGGCTAAATGACCCCTTCCTAACTCGGCTATTATCGCAGATGAAATTCCGACTAAAAGAAAATTGAGCCATGGTTTTACTGTAGAAATTTTTTTCAGTTTCATAAAATAAACAACACAAAAGATTGAGAAAAAAATCGAAATTATTCCAACTAAATTCATGAGTAATTCATATTTCAAGCGAAAAGCGGCTGAAAGAAATACGGTGATAAAACTTAGTCCTTCCAAAGAAATTGGAGATGATTTTCCTATTTCACCTAATCCGTCCTCCGTGAGTATTTGATAATATACAAATGCCATTATAATCATTATCCCAATCCATATGATCAGCCATTTTTTTCCTACAAGTTTTTTTTCTTGTGAATTATAATTGATCAAACCAAAAAGACCAGCAATCCAAATAACAATTCCAAAAACACTTGAAAAAGTTGCAATTATTCCAAGAATAGTACAGATAATAAACGTAGTAGCAGTAATTGTTTTCTTATTGAAGAGAAATATTGTTGTGATTACTGCAAGTTGTGGCAAAATCATTTGCCATCCAGTTAAAGAATTTTCTGCACTATTAATTAACGGATTAAAAATAAATACAGATACAGGAATTAAAAGCCATAAAAGATTTTGATGTGTTTTTTTAATTAGTAAATAAGTAAAAAATAAAACTCCCACATATACTGGCCATTGAAGAAAATTTAGGTTAACAACATCAAAAGAATTAAAATATAAATTTGGAAACATGACTAAATGTGGAAATACTAACAAATGTTGGTTAAACGGAATAAATAATTCCTGTACTAACGAAGTTTCAAATTCAACAAAATTATAAACAATATTTATTGCAACCATTTCCATATTAAACGGTACATTGATGCTGTATACTGAAATGAAGAAAATCCAGTGTAAAGCAAAGAAAGATACACTAGAAAAAATAATCTTGGTTCGATGTCTTTCAAGAAACGAATTTGAACTATAAGGCATTAAACAAATAATCAGTTATTATTCTCATTGATTAGTGTTTTTAGAATTTTGACAATGTAAGAAAATTGGATATTTAATGATGTATTATGAAAAACTGGTATAAATTCATAAAAAATAATAAAACAAGCATATAGCAATCTATCTATAGACATGAATAAAATACCTCAGCCGCTAGTAAGTGTAATAATTTTGAATTATAATGCGGGTAAATTACTTTTGGATTGTTTTGAATCTATCGTAAAAACTGATTATGACAATTTTGAAATTATTATTGTAGATAACGCATCAGAAGACAAGAGCTACAGGAAATGCAAAGAAAAGTTTGGAAGAGTTAGCATAATTGAAAATGAAAAAAACTTGGGTTATTGTGAAGGAAATAATGTTGGTATTCAAAATGCAAAGGGAGAATTCATTGTAATTTTAAACCCAGATACTACAGTTCACCCAGATTGGTTAAATGAATTATTTTATGCATATAATAAATTTGGAGAAGGACTTTATCAACCAAAACATCTCTCGTTAAGTGAAAAAACAGTTTACATGAGTGCAGGAAATATGTTAAATATTTTTGGCTTTGGATACGCAAGAGAAAAGGGGAAAAAAGATACAAATCAATTTAATGAGATTGAAGAGATAGGTTATGCTTCTGGAACTTGCCTGTTTACATCATCATCAGTATTAAAAAAAATTGGTCTTTTTGATCCATTCATTTTTTTGTATCATGATGATTTAGACTTGGGCTGGAGAGCTTCACAATTAGGAATAAAATCTTACTATATACCCAAATCAATAATTTATCATGCTGAGAGTTATTCGTTACGATGGAATGCTGAAAAATTTTATTGGCTTGAAAGAAACAGAAAATACTGTATTTTAACGCATTATTCAAAATCAACATACTCGAAAATTTTTCCAACGTTACTACTAGTAGATTTCTTTGTCTGGATGTTTTATTTAACAAAAGGTTTCTTAGGATCCAAAATTAGAGCAGAACTTGACATAATAAAAAATAGAAAAAAAATTCAAAAGCGATATGAGGAATTGGAAGCCAAAAGAATTATTTCAGACAAGGAATTGATAATAAAATTCCCAGATTCACTTTACGTTCCTTCAAATGTGGTAGGAAAAAATACCAATAGCATTTTTAACTCATTGATTGAACGCCTAAGTAAAAATGCAAAAAAATCTTTGTCTATCTAATTTACCTAGGATTATTTGTTCTAGAAGAAATTACAATCGCAATAGCAAACTTTTTTTCATGACTGATAGAACATAAAAAAGAGTATTTTTTGGCTTTTTTCCCTAGTAATCTTGTAATTGGACCATATTTAGAATTTAGAGTTTGAATCTCTAGAAAGGATATTTTGTCAGGTATTGATTTTACCACTGATTCCTTAAGTGCAAATTTACCCGCAAAATGTTCATATGGTGATTTGAATCTTAAACAGTACTTAATCTCAGATTCTAAAAAAATTTTTTGATAAAATGTAAGGTTTTCTTCAAAAATTTTTTTCGAGAATCTTTGAATGTCTATGATATCAATACCAATTCCATATTTTTCAGTCAAAATTTTCATTAATTATTTTTTGTTTCCACTAATTCAATTAAGTTACATTTTGTTTTTTTCATATTAAGTATGAGAAATGCAATTAATCTGTCTTCAAAACCTTTGACAGGTGAAACAACTAAACGAGCACCATTTTTTATCATTTTATCTATTTCCTGTTGAATATTATCCACTTCAAAACATAAATGATGAAATCCGCCGCCATTTTTGGCAAAATCTGTTATTGGTGAATTTTTTTCAGCAGGTTCTATTAATTCAACATATACATTATTGGTTTTTAAAAAACATATGTTAACCTTTTGTGAACCGATTAGGGTAGGCAAGCTAATAGATTCAAAACTTAAAAAATTAGCAATTTCTCCAAGTGATTCATTAATGTTTTCGACAACAATACCTATATGATGTAGTTTCAAAACAAACACTTCTCTTTTTTTGTATAAATTTTATTCATCCAGATTTACACCAAGTTTTTCTAATTTATTTTTGAAGTCACCAACAGTTTTTATTTCAAGTGTTTCTTCAAGTGAAAATTTTATACTAAATTCTTTCTCAATTTCATCTAAAAGTACGTACATGTTAAACGAATCCCATTCAGGTATTGAATCAGCTCCTGAGGTTTCAGAAATTTCTGTGGTTGATATGTTCATAACTCTAGATACTATTTCAAATAGTTTTTTTGTCATTTATGATATCACCAGATGTTGGGGTTTTTTAAAATGGTTTTTTGTATCAAGAATCCAAAAGTTTCCCTCTTTTTTAAATCCAAAAGTAGGAAAAAAATTTTCTGCTGGCTTGTTTTTCTTTGTTTTAATATATTCACCCCTGATTTTACTTACGCCTTCTTTTCTTGCTTTTTCAATAATTTGATGTAGCATTCCATCTTCTACTCCTCTGCCTATTATTCTACAACTTAAGAGAAAGGTATCAATGGTCCATTCCTGTTTATTGTCTTTATTTATGATATAAACTCCTGTTATGCCGTTGTCGCCGAATTTATCTTCCACTTGAGCACATTCAACTATTTTGTCTTTATCTTGTGAGAATTTTCTAATATCTTCCTCTTGATATCTTCTCGTAGTTAGATTAAATTGATTTGTTTTAATGGTAAGTTGTGAAATTCTTGGGATTGTAAAACTGTCTGCATTTTTTATCTTAACAGAAATGTTTAGCTGTTTAAGAAAATCTTGTAAATCTCCTACTTGTGTCTTAAGATCAGTTCTCTTTCTTTGTTCTAAATACATTTTATTTCTAGTCATATCTTCATCAGTGATCTTAAGCATCTGAAAATCATTAATTGATTTAAGAATTTTAGAAGAGTTAGATGGATCAGATATATCGATGGTTTGTATTTCAGGAAGATTAGATTTTACATACTCTCTATTAACAGGATCATCATCAAAAAATACCATACTGTCAAGTCCTATGTTTAATTCGTCAGAAATTTCTTTCATATTAACCACCTTATCATTCCAATTAATTCTAATACATACAAAATTATCTTCCTTGAGAACCATGTTTGGGTGATCTTTAATTATTTGCATCGCATCGTCAAAGTTGTTTTTGCTATTGATTGCCAACAAAATACCACGTTGATTCAATGCAAGAAGGTTATGTTGGAATTCAGCATAAGCTCTACCAACAGGACTATCACCTAATTTTATTCCTTCAAAACCATCTTCGCCTACTATCCCACCCCAAAGTGTGTTATCTAGATCTAATACTATGCATTTTTTGTTTAATCCTAATACCGCCTTTATGTATCCCATTAACTCTTCAGCTAAATACGGTATGTAATCAAGAGAAATCCTAACGTCTCCATAAAAATATTGTTTGTAATCAAATACATTGTTTTCTCCAAATCTAGTGACAAAAGAATTTAGAGCGTAGATAAAAATTTCAGGCTCGGTGCTTAATCCAATTTTGATATTTTCGTTCAAAACTCTTACCATATCATGTAGGCCAAATTCTTCCCTAGTTTCATTTATTCCAATAGGAGAATATGATGGTACACTAAAATTTGATATGACTAATTTAGATTTAGATTTCTCTACTAACGATTTTGCTAAATTAATTATTTCGTCAGATTTGTTTTGCACAAATTGTTTTCTTTCCTCAATAGAAACAGAATATGGATTCAAGAAAAGTTTACCAAGAATAGTTCTAGAGTCAATGATCAAAAATGTGATGTCTGGAGAAAACTTGTATAGTTGACTTTTTTCATCTAAAATTTCCTGGTTATATTGATTGTAGCCAGATACATAGGTTGTACATTGTATTCTTTTTTCATCACATTTAACCCTCATAGTTTCTTCTAACCCATTTAGTGTAAAACCCCCTAGAATGGCTATCCGAATTTTCTTCTCATAATTAGAATTAGGTATTAGTTTTGATTTGTTGAGATATGAAGATAACTTTTCCTCATCAGGCATATATCGCTCTTGTAGATTAGCTAAATTTAGTATTTGTTACTGATTCTTCCATCAATGGATGTTATCAGAAATATTTAGATAGATTCAGGAAATCTGACGGATGTGAGTAAATATAATGATCTAATCGATGATGCAACCAAGCTCAATGAAAAAGAGCTTATGGAGTATTATGGTTATAGTGGTAGTTTCGGTCGTTTTCAAATTAGAATGAAATACATCAGGTCTTGGATATTACATAGACTGGCATTTTCTTCTCCGCATTCAGGTTTTGCTATCAGAATGCAAAAAGCAAGAGGTGTTGAAATTGGAAAAAACTGTCATTTTAATCCATATGCCTTTATTGATCTTATCTATCCTAAATTAGTACATATTGAAGATAATGTTACACTAGGATCTTTTTCAATGATCTTTGCTCACAGTAATCCTACTGCTAATTTATTTTTAAAAAATGGTAATTACCCTAGAAAAGTTGGCGATGTCATAATAAAATCTGGTGCTGTTATAAATCCTGGTTGTATTGTTACATCTGGTGTTACAATTGGAAAAAATTCAATTGTATCACCTGGAAGTGTTGTTACTCAAGATGTACCTGATCATTGTGTTGTAGTAGGTAATCCTGCTAGGGTTGTAAAAAAAATAGAGTAAAAGAATTGAATATTTTAGGAATAGACTTCGAGGATTGGTATCATCCAGAATTAATTCAAAAGTATATTTCTAAAAAAGATAATCAACCAAAGATTATTCATGGTATAGATAAGATACTAGATCTGTTAAGAAGAAAAGATACGAAAGCTACATTCTTTGTTGTTGGAGAACTGTTAGAATTTAAACCGGATCTATTGGATCTTATTTTAGATAATGATCATGAGATTGGATTTCATACAATGAAACATACAAGAATTGATTCGTCTAATTTTAAAGAGAAATTTGAAGAAGAAATAAAAAAGTTTGATGAATTAACTGATGGAAACTCGAAAGGATTCCGTGCTCCAAGTTTTTCACTAAATGCTAACAGTTCATGGTTAATTGATGTTTTAGAAAAAAATGATTATGTGTATGATAGTAGTGTAGTTCCAGCAAAAACTAGTTTATATGGAATCCCAAATGCTGAAAAAAAACCGTACAAAATATCAAGTAAATTTTTAGAAGGAAATTCCAAAGATGGAAAAATTATCGAGTTTCCCATGATGATAACAAAATTCTTAGGAAAAAAAATACCTGCAGCGGGAGGATTTTACTTGAGAACACTTCCTTCACGTGTAATTGAAAATGCCATAAAATCTTACGAAGAAAAAAACCTACCTGGTGTTTTTTATATTCATTCGTGGGAATTAACACCTGAACTCATGCCTAAGATGAAACTATCTAAGAAAGATCATTTTGTTACATTTCATAATATTGACAAAGCTTATAGCAAAATGGAAGATTTATTAGAAAAATTTCAATTCACATCATTCGAGAAATTTATCCATAATAAATCTGATAAATCGTACTAAACGTTTTTCTTATCAAGTAATTTTTGATTATCGTGATAAAATGAGAATAGTGTTTGATTTGGATGGCGTAATATGTGAATTGAAAAAGCCTTCAGAATCATATGCAGATGTAATTCCAAAAAGTGACATAATTGAAAAAATGAGGGATCTAAAGGAAGATGGCCATTACTTGATTATTCATACTGGTAGACATATGAGAACATGCGATGGTGATGTATCAAAAGTTATTAAAAAAATAGGAAAAATCACGGAAGATTGGCTAGAAAAATGGAAAGTTCCTTATGACGAATTAATATTTGGAAAGCCACATGCAGATATATACATTGACGATTTAGGAATTGAATTTTCAACTAAAGATAAACTAGATAAAAAAATTGAATCATTGCAGCCCTACATAGTAATACCCATGGCAGGATATGGAAAAAGATTCAAGGCTGCAGGTGTGTCAAAACCAAAATTCATGATTGAAGTTAAGAATAAAACTTTGTTTGAATGGTCATTAGATAGTTTACCAGTAGAAATTTCTAAAAAAATAATTTTTGTTTGTTTAGAGGAACATGAAAAAGAATTCAATGTAAGTAAATTTATAAAAAATATTATGAAAAAGAGATATCCTAAAATAAATTATGAATCAATTTATCTTGAAAAAACTACAAGGGGGCAAGTGGAAACAGTATTACATGCAAAGCAGTTGATAGATTCTGAAAGTCCATTAATAATATACAATATAGATACACACTTTGTTTCAACTCGCCTAAAATCAAAAATTTTTACTTTAAAAAATCAAAATATTGATGGAGTGTTAGGATGTTTCACATCATACGATGAAAATCTAAGTTTTGTAGAAGTAAATGAAAAAGGATTTGTTAAAAGAGTTAGAGAAAAAGAAAAAATTTCAAATTTAGCATCTACAGGTTTGTATGTTTTTAGTAATGCAAGACAATTCATTGAAGCTGCTGAAACAATGATAAAAAATGATATAAAAGTAAAAGATGAGTTCTTTGTTTCTGAAATATATAATATTCTTCTAAAGTCAGGAAAGAAATTTGAGATAGATATTGCAGAAGAATTTGTTCCATTTGGAACTCCTGCGGACGTAGCGAAATTTGAGATGAAATGAAACGTTTGGATACTGAAAATGTTAGAGTGCTTATTTTAAGCGCGGGTAAAATTGAGAAAGAGTTAGAGAAGATTTTTGGCAGTATACCCTCAGGTTTAATTCCTTTGAATGGAAAACCAGTAATTTTTAGAATCATTGATAAATTATTAGACGAAGGTTTTAGAAAAATATCCATCACTGTAGGATATAAAAAAGAAATTATTCAAGAAATAATTTCTAAACAATACAAAAAAAAAGTTAAGATAGAATTCATATCTACGGAATTCCAGAAACCTCCAGGCAGTTCTGTAAAAACTGCAATGAATCGTTGTACAGAAGAAAAATTACTAATCATTCTAGGAGACACATTAATTGAAAATAATCTTACAGAATTAATTAATAAAAAAAACAGTTTTGTGTTAATATCTCAGAAATTTGAGAAGCCAGAAAATTGGTGTGTTATTACGCATAAAAATGAGAAATTAGAGAAAATTTTTGATAAGGAAAAAAACTTGAATAAAAATGAAGGGCAATATGCTTTGGTGGGTGTTTACTATTTTGATAATATGGATTCATTAAAACGGATACTTGACACTTTTAAGGAAAATGATAGATTGGAAATTAGCTCAATAATCAAAGAATATAAAATCAAAAATAATATTTCTACTGAATTAGCCAAGGAATGGCATGATGTTGGACATATAGAAAATTATTTTACAACAAAACAGTTTATGCTAAAAGCAAGATATTTCAATTCTCTGCAACTTGATAATTCATCAAAAATTGTAACTAAAATGAGTGAAAATGCTGAAAAATTAATCAATGAAATTGATTGGTACAAAAAAATTCCAGATGAAATTTCAGAACTAATACCTAAAATTGTGGATTCGGAAATTTCCGATAAACCATTTCTTAAATTGGAATATGTGGGTCTTCCGACCCTAGCAGAGATTTGGTTATACAGTGAGCTTTCTAATGATTTCTGGTTTAAAATTATAGAAAAATTATTTGAAACTCTTGATAAATTCAATAAATATTCAGAAAATGTTACATTACAAGAATACAATTCCATATATTTTGAAAAAACTGTTGAAAGAGTTAATGAATTAATTAACTCAGATAATCTTTTTAAGAAAATTTTTAGTCAGGAATTTATTTTCATCAATGGAAAAAAATTTAGGAATTGGCATTTAATAAAAGATCAGCTAGAATTAAAAATTAATAAATTATTTGATAAAGAAGATAATTGTTTAATCCACGGAGATCTATGTTTTTCAAATATACTTTATGACTCTAAAAATAAAAATTTCAAATTAATTGATCCGAGAGGAAAATGGGGACATGATGTGTATGGAGATATAAAATATGATGTAGCAAAGATTAGACATTCTATTGTAGGAGGATTTGATACAATTACAAACGGATTGTATTCAGCAATTTATGATGAAATGGATGGAATAATTACTGATGTGTATAAACCAAAAAATTATGATGATGTTTGTGAAAAATTAGATTTACGTATAAAAGAAAGATGGGATCTTGATAAAATCAAAATTATCGAAGGATTGTTATTCATTTCCATGTTGCCACTGCATAAAGATCATTTTGAAAGACAACTGGCATTATACAGCATTGGAATTCAAAGATTAAACGAAGTGTTAGATGGTTTTGGGAAAAATGACTAGATTAACAATTGCTGTACCTAATTTTAATGGCTCCAAGAATCTACAGCGTACAATTAAATCATGTAAAAAAATCCAAATTCCATTACAAGATTATGAGATATTAATAGCAGATAATTGTTCGACAGATAATTCAATTGATATAATAAATGAGATGGGTAAGGAATTTCCCAATATAGTTCTAATAAAGAATAAAGAGAATGTTGGCAGAATTCAAAATTGGAATATTTGTCTAGAAAATGCAAAGGGAAAATATTTGATTTTTCTTTTTTCAAATGATATGATAAATGAGCTAAATAATATCCATGAAATTTTAGAAATATTAGATAAGAACGAGGAAATTTCTATTGGATTTTCTTCTTTACTGAAAAAAGAAATTGATAATTCGTATATCAAAAAATTGTTTTCAGATAAAATTATCGAATGTTCGTCAAGGCGTTTTGCGCACGGATGTCTAAACAGGGGGTTATTACCATTTGGGCCAATTCAATCAATTATTTACCGAATGGATGACATACGCAAAGACCAAAATAATTTTCTTGTAAGCATGCCAATAAACGCAGATGAGATTTTTACTTATAGAGAAGCATGTAAACGAAAAAATATTCTATTCAATCCTAATCCACAGATAACATGGGATTTGACACAAGATAGATTTCATGGTAAGATGAAGATTGAAGATGAGTTTAAGGAACATTCTGAAACGATGAAAATTATTACAAAAGAGATTGGATTGGAAGTAAATTATGGTCTTGTATCAACTTATAGAACGATAAATCTCTTAAAATTCTCTACTGGAAATTTAAGAAGTGATGGAAAAAAACGTGCGATTACACATCTTTTATCAAAAATGAAAGAAAATAAATCATTTTTTAATACTGACAAGATTTTATTTAAAACATTTATCAATAAATTAAAAAATTCTGAAAGTGATGCAGATGATATTCTTTATAGATTAATCATTTCTGAGTGTCTTGAACAGAATCAGGATAAATTCGGTAAATAGTACCACCTTTGGTATAACTTCCGTCCTCAGATTCATCATAACTAATGTCCATTAATGAAACAACATATAATGCTCCATCTGGACCAAATTTTAAATCAGTTATAAGACCAAGGTTTCTCCCAAACGTAATTTCACTCATTGATTCATGAAAATTTCCATAAATGTTTTTTGGATCAATATTCACTGTTAAATCCTTTAGATGTTCAGATTGAAACTCAAATCCATTTCTCTCTTTATTTAATTTGAAGAGGTAAATGTTTCCATGATTACTGTCGGCAACAAATAACCATCCATCATATTTACTAAATAATGGACCCTCCGCAAAATCTAATGCAGTGATACCTATTGGTAACTCCCAAGAAAATTCAGGATCACTATAAACAAAATCTTCGTAAGGTGCAATTTGAGAAAGTTGAGCGTTATTGATATTACCAGTAATTTTTGCCCAACCGCTGTTAAATTTATTGTCAACTAGATTAATCTCATCAAATTTATCAGGACCATTTTCAGTCATCCACAAGTTACCAGTTATGGGATCAGATGTAATACCAAAACTATTACGTATTCCTATAGCATGGTAAGAATCAATTGGCGGTTTTACTTGCAATACAACACTTGTATCTTTCCAATGACCATTAGAAAAACTATTGAAAATAAAAGCCTGTAAGCATGAATTTAAATTAACAGCAACATTAAATGGATTTGTTTCAAAAGGATTATCACTTGGATCTGGTTGTTCAATTTGAAACCCGAAAGGATTTGTAGTGTAATGACGAAATGAAACATTAACACAAGATAATGTTTTGTCCATTAAATCAGAAAAGGTTTTCTTCTCATCGTCGTAACCCTTTGCTGTAAAATAAATTCCACTTTCGTCTAGGGGAGTATTTTGAAGAGCACCGGCTGTAAGATGGCTTCCAGATACTACAAAAATTCTATTTTCAAGATCATGTGTCATAACTCCAGCATTGTATGTTTCCACCCATCCAGGTAATGATTTTATTAATTTTGGATTTGTTGCCGAGTTACCATTCCAAGTGTATTCATAAATTTTATTCCCATGTGAAAGACCGCCATCATGAAACGCTTCCGTAAAAAACAGATAGATTTTATCATCTACAGTAGTAATTCCCAATAAACCTTGTTCGCCATAATTGCTTACTTCTAAATCTAGAACTGGTTCTTCTCTTAGATTATCATTTTGTATTAAATGAATTATTCCATCATTTTTCTGAAGCACGAAAATATCTGAATTAATAAAATCAATTGCTATAGGAGTATTAAGATCAGTTACATATTTTTCAATTTTATAACCATCAACCAAAATCTCAGGGTTTTTTTCACTTCCAAATGATTGAGGAATTAATAAAAAAAAGAATAATATCACAAAAAAAGGAAAAATCTTAATCATCGTTATCCGTCTCATTCTCAGTAGTGTAGATCATTATTGTTCATTACTAATAATTTAAATTGATTTAGTAGAATAGTCTAAAAAGCATATGGGAACATAATTTTTATGAAAATTGCGTTAGTATGTCCTGCATCTCTTCCTGCAACACAATTTGGTGGAATTGTATTTTTAGCTGTAGATCTTGCACGGGAAATCTCTGAGTTGGGTCATGATGTTACCATATATACAACTGATCTGGATTTTACTAATGGTCCGAATAAATTCAGTAAAGCATTACCTAGATCGGAAAAATTTGAAAAATTCAAAATCAATAGAACACATACTTGGTTTTCACTAAAATTATTTTTTTTCAACCCTTCGATGTATAAACAGATTAAAAATGATAAACCTGACATTATACATACCATAGGTTTGAGAAGTTTTCAATCCATCGTTGCATGGTTTGTTTCTAAAAAAACCAATATTCCTCTCATCGTATCTGACCAGGGAGGGTTAACAACACATCCATCCTTGAAACAATCTGGATTATTTTTAAAAATTCTATATAAGATACAAAATTATTTCATAAAACGAATAGTAGAACATTCTTCTGCGATAAGTGCCGCAAATGAATATGAAAAAGAAATTTTTACAAGTATCAATAAAGAATCTGAAATAGAAATCATACGTAACGGAGTTAATCTAAAATCTTTAATAAGCAAACAAAATTTTAAAGAAAAGTATCAAATTAATTCTAAATTCATCCTTTTTGTTGGAAGGTTCTCAAAGGTAAAAGGAATTGAAACTTTGATTCGTGCATTCAACATTATTAAAAATGAACTAGGGATCACAAACATACGTCTTGTAATAATGGGTGTAAATTTTGGTTATCAAAATAAAATGTTTGAATTAATTAAGAAATTAGATTTATCAGAAGAGATCATAGTAATCAAAAATCCACCAAGGGATGATGTGATATCTGCGTATGGAGAAAGTGAGTTTTTGGTACTTCCATCACAATGGGAATTGTCTCCATTAGTTCCACTAGAATCTTTTGCATTTAAAAGACCAGTTATTTCTACAAACTCTCATGGTATTCCATATACTGTTCAAAATAATAAAAATGGAATTCTAGTTGAACCTGAAAATCCAGCGCAGTTATCAAATGCAATAGCTAAATTACTAAATGATTTTGAGTTGAAAGAAAAACTTGGATTAGCAGGATATAATTTTGTCCATAAAGAATGTAATTGCGTGACTATGGCAAGAAATTCTCTAGAATTATATGAAAAGATATTAAAAAATAATCAAAATGAATAGAAGAGATGGTGGTGAAAGAATGAAAAAAGATTTTTTTAATGATTCAAAAGTTAAATTTCCGGCATATCAACCATGGATTTCAAAAGATGATAAACGAATAGTAAATAAAACTCTTGAACAGAGTATGTTAACACTTGGTCCTCAATTAGAAAAATTTGAAATGGATTTTTGTAAGTATACCAAATCAAAATATGCCGTTGCTGTATCAAATGGTACTGCTGCCTTACATTTATCATTAAAAGCATTAGGAATTAAAAAATGTGATGAAGTAATTATTCCAGATCTAACTTTTGTTGCTGACGCTAGTGCAATTTTAGCTTCTAATGCTAAACCAGTAATTGTAGATATAAACAGAAATAATTTCTTTTTATCAATTACCAATCTCAAAAAAAATATTACAAAAAGAACTAAAGCTATTATCCCGGTTCATATTTACGGCCAGGTTTGTAATATTGATGAAGTTTTGGATGTTGCACGTGAAAATGATTTGAAAATTATAGAAGATTGTGCTCATGCAGTTGGAACTTTTCATAATTCAAAACACGTTGGAACGCTAGGAGATACTGGTTGTTTTTCATTTTATCCAACAAAAAATATTACAACTGCGGAAGGTGGAATGGTCATAACCAATTCAAAAAAAATTGCAGAGAAAGTAAGGCAGTTACGAAGTCATGGTATGTCACGATCTCTCAAAAGTCGTTATTCAAGCGGATATCCATGGGTTTTTGATATAACTGAGCCAGGATATAATTATAGATTAGATGAGATTAGAGCGGCATTAGGAATATCACAGCTTAAAAGAATAAAAAAAATTAATGAATTACGGAAAAATGCCGCATTATATTATGATTCTAAATTACAAAATATTCCTGGAATAGTTTTGCCGGATATGGTTAATGATAAAACCCATTCATATCATTTGTATACAATAAGAATTACAAAACAATTCAAATCATCTAGAAATCAATTATTTAAAAAATTAAAACAGGCTGGTATCAGAACTACTGTTTATTGGATGCCCATACACAAATACAGCGCATTTCGTAAATTTGCTCACTCATCCAATGTCAAAAATGCCTCAAAGGTTTACAATGAGATTTTAGCACTTCCTTTGTTTCCTAATATATCAAAGAAGCATCAAGATAGTGTTATTAATATTATTAAATCATTTCAAAAATAATTAATTTATTTCGTCAAGAGTAACAAATCTTTTTTCATTGAATGAAATTCTATGCGCCTCCATTACTTTTGCTTGATTCTCTAATTCTTCTTCAAAATTAAATGAGGATTTTTTATTACCACTAATTTCTAAGCAAAATGCATTAATCATTTCAGTGAAATGATCCGCTGCATTTATTTGATAATTCTCAGATTTTCTACTCTCCCAATTATTTTCAGAGCCATACTGAATATTCACATTTGTTTTGAAATTTGGCGGAACTGAATAAGCTCTTTCTAATGAAATAATTCCATCTGTACCCCATACTTTGTATTTTGATTGATAAAAACTTCCATTAACGTATGTTATTGATGCAGTCTTTTCATTCTCATATATCATATATGATGTACCCCTGACATCAACTCCTGTTTTTGCATCGATTGATAAATTGCATGATACACCAATGGGTTCTTCTTTAAAGATCATTCTGCTAGCGTTAATTGGGTAACACCCAAAATCATTCAAAAATCCACCTCCTAATTTTGAATCATATCTTATATCCCCTTCTGGAAATGCAGGAAAACCAAAACTGCCGTTAAATGAAACTAAATCTCCAATCCTGTTGTTGTCTATCAATTCTTTGACTTTTTGGTGCTGTGGATGGAATCTATACACGAAACCTTCTATAATTCTAACATTATTTTGCTTACAATGCTTAGTCATTTTTTTTGCAGATTCAAATGATGTTGTAGAAGATTTCTCACAAAGAATGTGTTTTCCTGCGGATGCAGCTTTTATGGTCCAATCTTCATGTGTTCCAATTGGAGTTGATATGTAAACCGCATCAACTGAATCGTCTGAGAACACATCTTCATATGTACCAAATTTTTTAGAATTAAATTCGTCACAAAATGTTTTAGCTCTGTTTGGTGATCTACTTCCGATTATTTCTATTTCTGCAAATTTTGATTTAATTATGGCAGGAATAACCGAACGTTTTGCAATTCTTGAACAGCCTATAATACCAAATCTGATTTTTGAATCCAATTCGTCCCGCAAAACCGTATGCAATTTGTTTAATTATATTTTCTATTAAAAAGGATGAAGGAATCTATTGAAATTTAGAATAAATGGAAATACTTTGAGTAGTATGTTTTATAGGCTAAAATCCTAAAATTAAGAAAAAGGTGCAAAAATTGAAGGTTATTGTAGGAATACCAGCATTTAACGAGGAAAAAAATATTGCAATTTTAATCACTAAATTAAAGAAGATTGCAGATGAAATAGTTGTATGTAATGATGGTTCAACGGATTTGACATCTAAAATAGCGGAAGATTTGGGAGCCACAACTATTAATCATGAAAAAAATTTAGGGTATGGAGCTGCTATAAGAAGCATTTTTTTAAAATCAAAAGAGCTGAATGGAGATATCTTAGTAACATTTGATGCTGATGGACAACATAGAATTGAAGATGTTAACAAAGTGATTAGTCCAATTATGAGTGGAGAATCAGATCTTGTGATTGGATCAAGATTTTTAGATAAAAGTGAAAAAGAAATTCCACAGCACAGAAAAGTTGGAATTAAAGTTATAACAAAAATTACTAACACAACAATGAAAAAGCAATTAACTGATTCTCAGAGTGGTTTTAGAGCTTATTCAAAAAAAGTTTTGAATGAATTAAATCCTTCAGAATTAGGAATGGGAATATCAACTGAAATTTTAATTAAAGCAAGCGCCAAAAATTTTAGAATTTCAGAAGTGCCAATTAAGATTATTTATGATGGAGACACATCAACACATAATCCAATTTCACATGGTTCATCTGTTTTGTTAAGCACAATAAAATTTACTTCTATCGAACATCCACTGAAGTTTTATTGTGCTCCATCAATGGTATTTTTCGTAATCGGATTAGTTTTCATATATTTCTCGGCACAATTTTACACAGAGGTTGGTCGACTAAATACAAACTTAACATTGATCGGTGCGGGAACTACATTGGTTGCAATAGTCTTACTCATAACAGGCATACTATTGTATTCATTAGTTAGTGTAGTTAGAGAAAAAAATTAAAAAAATTGAAATTTACATGAAAGATACTTGGAACAATATTAAAGATAACATAATTGGAAAAAAGGGACTTCTTTCTATCGGATTTGCAGATATAGTAGGTACAGGAATTTCTTCACTCTTTTGGTTATACATTGCATCACAACTTAACCCAGAAAGTTACGGTGAAGTGATTTATTTCATAAGTATTGCAGGTTTAGCACAAATGGTATCACTATTAGGTAGTTCTAATGCTTTAACTGTGTATACTGCAAAAAATGTAAAAATTCAATCAACATTATTTTTGATTAGTCTATTAGCTGCTGTTATTTCACTAGTAACAATAACAATTTTCTATAATAGAATAGATGCGGGTCTGCTTGCAGTAGGATTCGTATTATTTTCATTGGTGAATTCTGTAATGTTAGGGAAAAAATTATTTGTAAAATATTCCAAGATTGTTCTATCACAAAAAATCCTGACACTAATTTTGGGATTAGGGTTGTATTTTGTATTTGATGCGTATGGCATTATTTACGGTTTGGCACTTTCATACATTCCCCACTTGATCATTTTTGTAAAAGAATTTTCAAGAACAGAGATAGATTTTGCGTTACTTAAACCCAGGAAAGGCTTTATCATAAACAATTATGTGATGAGTTTAACAGCTGGTTTGGGCGGAACTATTGATAAGTTAATCATAGCACCAGTACTAGGACTGACATTATTAGGAAATTATTCGTTAGCACTCCAAATGTTAACCATGATGATGATATTTTCTGCCGTTGTTTACAAATATTTACTGCCGTTTGATGCAAGTGGAGAATTAAATAAAAAAATTCGTCAAATAGTGATAGTTATTTCAATAATTGTAACAATTCTTGGCGTAACGATCCTACCAAGTGTGATTGATTGGTTATTTCCAAAATATGTTGAAGCGATAGATGCAATACAAATCATGAGTTTAGCAGTGGTACCGGGTACAATTGCGATTCTTTATTCATCAAAATTTTTGGGAATGGAAAAAAGTAGGTTTGTGCTTATCACTAAATTAGTTTCACTTGGTGTATTAATTGGTGGTTTTCTTTATTTTGGACCAATATATGGCGTGATTGGATTGGCATGGATTATAGTTACTATATCTGTATGGGAATCAACTTTCTTGTTGATTATGAATAGAACACTAAGGGCTTCTTAAATTGTCTACGAAATTAAATATTATCAATACATTAGAAAACTCCACGAAAAAATCAATAGTTTTTCTTGTGTTGATTGGATTTGCTGGATTATTTATAAGATTGATATATTTTCCGTATGACGTTCCACTCTTTAATGATTCACAAGGATATTTTTGGTATGCAATAGATACAAGTATACTATACCAATTACCGCCTGGTCATACAATAGTTAATAATGGATGGCCATTATTTCTTTCAATAATTTTCCAACTAATGGATTCAAATAATTTCCTAGATTATCAAAACGTGCAGAGATTTGTCGGAGTTACGTTTTCTGTTGCCACAATTTTTCCGGTTTACCTTTTATGTTCTAGATATTTTAAAAAAAGTTATTCATTACTGGGTGCAGCATTATTTGTTTTTGAGCCAAGATTAATTCAAAATTCGTTTGCTGGAACACCAGAAAGCATGTATGTTTTTTTGATGGCGTTATTACTATTTCTTTTCCTTTCAAATAATTTCAAGAAAATTTATTTAGCTTTTGCAGTTACAGGGTTACTTGCTATAATAAGATATGAAGGTCTGCTAATGATAATTCCAATATCTGTAATGTTTTTTATTAGATTTAGAAAGCAGAAAAAAGATTTAATAAAATTTATCATTTGTATAGCAATTTTTATTTTAATTTTAGCGCCTATGGCATATTTGAAAAATGAAACAATGGGACAAGATGGATTCGTGAGTCATATTTCGGTAGGTGTAGACATACAATCTCCCATATGGACTCCAGCAGATTTGCTCAATCCTGGAAGCATTAACTTGATTAAATATGTTGGATGGGCGCAAATTCCATCTTTCATAATTTTTGTTCCTTTAGGAATAATATTTATTTTTAAAAGCTTAGACTATAAGAAAATTACAATAATTTTATCAATCTTCATAATGTTAATTCCAGCGTTTTATGGATATTCAAGAGGATATGAAGAAATTAAATATCTTTATGTTCTATATCCAATTTTTTGTGTGCTTGGGTGTTTTACTTTTAAAATATTTCTTGAGAAATTTCACAAAAGAAATTTAATTTTTTGTGCTATTGTTGGAGGAATAATTTTGTCATCAGCATTTTTTGTGGAATGGAAATCAACTGATAATGAGCATTATCTAGAAGCGTATGAAATTCTAACGGAGATAGGGCAAAAAGAAATGAAAATAAATAAAGAGTTTGGAGGAGATGGAGAATTTACTTATTTTTCTTGGATCACATTACATAATGTAGACGAATTTCCCATCTTACAGAAAGATGTACCATCAAATGAAATAACGTTTGCAAAGCGTTTCGGTGTGGGTATTATGAACCCAAATTCGCCTGAGATAAATGCTATGATAGAAGAAGCAGCAGAATATCACAATCCAGAAATTACCAGTTTAAGAGATTATTTCCAAATACTGGAAAAACAAAAAATAACTCATCTGCTTTTAGATGAAATCACCAGTACGCCACTGATAAATGATGAATTGAGACATAATCTAAAAGGTGTATTTAATCATGAAAATGATTATCCATTTTTAGTTAAAGAATATGATTCAAAAGAAAATGGTTTTAATTATCATGTAAAATTATTTAAAATTGATTATGATTTGTACAATGAATTGATAAATGAAAATTAACCATTCAATAATTTGTTAAATTCTTCATAGTCAATTTCAAAAACTTTTATTTTTAATTTTTCAAATCCCTGATTATTGGAGTCAAAAATTTTTTTCAAATATGGATATTGTTCATAATTATAATATAGTGTATCTGTAATTGGATGAAGAGTTCCAGGAATTTCGTTACTTATAATATATTTTAGATTATAATTTTTTCCATTTACAATTAATTCTTCTATGGTTTTTCCATTTGGTGCACTAGTCATTTTAAATGGTTTATCTGTATTTTGAATTATACTTGAATTTATTTTATAATTTTCAGTGGATTCTGAGATAAGTAAGTATTGAACATAGTCAAGACTTCCTCCAAAATCTCGTAACGTTATTCCGTGTAGATTATTTAATGCATATTTTGAAAATTCTAGTTTTTCAGATTCTAGTTCAGAATCTGGGGCATATCTAATTATTGTTATGGATGAAAGAATAATTATAGTAGCGAGTACGCCTATCAGGAAAAAATCTTTTTGTTTTCTTGAAAACGAAAAAGTACTTAGTCCATATTCTACCACTCTTTGAATGGGAATTACTGAAAAAATCATCAAGAAAGGTAGTAAATACATTACAAATCTTCTATCTGCTACAATTGCCATTGTAAAAATTAAAAGTGCAATTGATGACAAAATGAAAATCCAATTAGCTTTGATGAAATTAGGTTTTTGATCAAAAGCCCTAAATGAGAACCAAATTCCGAATGGAACCAATAGGAATAGATATGGAAATGTTAAACTTGATGTAACAGCCAAAGTGTTGTAGAAACCAACTAAGATGTAATTGTTAACAAAAGAAAATACTCCATTATTTTCTATATAGTCAAATGCAGAAATTCTCTCATTATCTTCAATTGCTTTTATCATCAATTCGTAATTTCCAGCAAAAATGGTGTCTTTAAAGTCAGAATATAATGGATCACCAAATTCTTCATTACGTTCTATCAACACGGGAGAGATTATTAGAAGAAATACTGCAATGGCAATACCATAATTAGCAAGAAATCTCCTGGATTTTCTCTGAGTTGCAAAATAAATTATCGATATGGTCACAAAAACCCAAAAACCATTAATTCGGATCCAATATGCAATTCCAGCCATGATTAATGAAAGGATAATGAATCTTGTATTTTGATTCAAAATAAAATAGAATGCGCCTATGACGGCTAGAATAAAAATTGGTTCAGTCAGTCCCAGAGTAGAATTGTAATTTAGATGAGGTTCAAATGCAAAAAGACTCGCTACAACTAACGAATATCTTTGATCAAAGAATTTTCTGCCAATAAGATACATCATAGGTATTGAAGATATTCCAACGATCATACTCAGTGTTCTTATAGTGTTAGAGTAATCAAGAAAATTTTCCGAATCAATAAATCCAAAAAAGATTGATGTAAATAATGACCACCCCATTCCCCTGTGACTAGATTGTGAAAAATCACCATTTGTATGTGCAATTGCATAAAGAGTATAATCAAGATTATCTGAATTTACTGGAATAGAAAAATCAACAACTGATAATTTGAAACCTAATGAAATTAATGAAATTAAAATTAAAGAGAAGATAATTTGTTTGTTATTCAATTTATTTCCAATGAATAAACTCTTTGATAATCCTCAAGCTAAGAGAGGCTCCAACTGGTAAAGGTTTCATCTTTCTTACTCCACCAATTCTTTCGCCTTCATTACCTAGGATTTCACAAATTTTTTGACGTCTTTTCAAGCCCCTAATGCTCATTTGTTGTGTTGATGACAAATCCATTGCATCAAAATTCAATTCTTGGAAAGCTTTTTTTGAAATAATTCTACTTTCGTTAAGAGTATCTGTCCAATAACCACCAAAGAACACATTAGCTAAAAATGTAAACATCTTATTTCCAAAGGTATCAATAATTCCAGCATCTAGATTAACCGAACCTTTTCCAAATCTAGTAACTAAAACTTGATCGTAGCCTTCCTTAATTTTTTCAATTAATTCTGGAATTTTTTCAGGCTCATCATTACCATCCGGGCCAAAAAGAATGAAATTGTCAGATTTAATGGCGTTTACCCCTTCTAGTACGGCTGCACCATGTCCCTTTTGTTTTTGAATAATTACCTTAAAACCCATTCTTTTTGCTTCTTCTATTGTCCCATCAGTGGAACCACCATCAACAAAGATGATTTCATCTAGCCATTCTTTTTTAATTTTTGGCACTATTTTTTTTACACCTACAATTTCATTTAATGTAGTAATAATTAGCGCAGTAGTCATGAACTGACGAGATTTTTTAATTATATAAATGAGATTGCAGTATCATACTACAGTTTTTACAGTACAAATAAAACTCAAGAATTAATTTGAATTTTTATAATAAAATCTTTTGAACGGTGCTTGGAAAGTTGTTGGATTGTTTATTGCCCACTGAAATAGTTTTTTTAAGCCTTGATCCATATTGATTTTAGGTTTCCAACCTAACAACTTTGATGCTTTCTTATTATTACAAATCAATCTATTAACATCATATGGTCTTTCTCGACTTTCATCATGTCTAATTTTGATTTTCTTTTTTGCAACTTTGGATATCTTAAATGCCAAATCTCTAATACTGATTTCGTTTCCTGAACCAACATTAATTATTTCACCTACTGCTTTTTTTGAATCAAGTGAACGAATTATAGCATTAGCAGTATCCGAGACATATGTAAAATCACGAGTTGCATCAATGTTTCCTAACATTAACTCTTTATTTCCAATTAGTAATTGATTCATAATTTCTGGAATTATGTATGGTTGAGTATATTGTGGTCCATAGGAATTGAATGGTCTAATAATTACTACGGGAAAACCATTTTCTTTATGTAATGTAAACGCGACTCTATCACCAGCAAGTTTACTTACTGCATAAGTTGAATGTGGGTTAGTAGGATGGTTTTCATCCATCGGAGCACGTTGTGCGGTACCATAAACTTCACTTGTAGAAATGTGGACAAATCTTGTAACTGTTTTTGATTGAACTGATTCCCACAGTAAATTAACACTTCCAGTTGTATTAACATTAAAAAAATCTGCCGGATAATAAAATGAATCAGGAATGAAAGGAAGTGCAGCCAGGTGTATTACAAATTCTTGATCCTTAACAGCCCTACTAATCACCTTTTCATCTGTAATATCACCTTTAATGATTTTTAGATTCTTCTTTTTTGGTAAATATTGTTTTTTTCCAGATGAAAAATTATCAAGGACAGTTACCATTGCATTTTTTTTAACGAGTTGTGAAACTACCTCTGAACCAATAAATCCAGCTCCACCAGTTATCAGAATTCTTTTATCTTTGTAATTCAACATTTCAATCTCAAATTTCTGTATTATCTCTAATCCAACTAATGGTAGATTTTAACCCTTCATCCAGTGGTGTTAATGCTTTAAAACCAAGCACTTTCTCCGCCTTATCATTTGTAAGTACACGTCTAGATTGACCTTTAGGCTTTGATTCATCGAATGTAATTTTAGGATCATAATTAGAAATTTTGAGAATTTTTTTGGCTAAATCACTAATTGTTATTGATTCACCGCTTGATAGATTTACAGGATCTGCTTCACAGTATTTTTCAAGAGCTAGGATCATACCTCTTGCAGCATCATTAGCAAAAATATATTCTCTAACTGGACTCCCATCCCCCCATATTATGAATGGATTTTTCTTGCTTAATGATTTTAGAATGAGTGCACCAATTACATGAGAGTTTTCAGGATCTATTATTTCTCTTGGTCCATAAGAATTTGCAGGTCTTACTATTGCAATTTTCATACCAAATTCTTTAGAATATGAAATTGCTTGTAGTTCACCTATCCTTTTTGACCAAGAATATGACGCATGTATTTCTGGAGGATTTGCAATCCAAGCATCATTTTCTGAAAAGTCTTTTTCTAGATCCGGATAAACACAAGAACAGCTAGCATACAAAAATCTATCAACATTTTCATTTTTTGCAGCTTCAATAACATTACCATCTAAGATTAAGTTTGGAGTTAGTGTACTAGCAGGGTATACGGTTGTCCTTCCTAATCCGCCAGTATATGCAGCTAAATGAAAGACAAAATCTATGTCTTTTACCGCTTTTATCGCAAATGCCTTTTCAGTTAAATCTCCATGAAGAATTTCAATTTTTTGAGAGTTGATTTCCGGAGGAACTGGTCTATTATGGGATACTATTCTAACATTTGCTTTATCTGATAATAGTTGAACAAGATGAGAACCAATCATTCCAGTTCCACCAGTAATTAAGACATTTTTGTTTTCAAACATTTGATATTATTCCTCAATAATTTTAAAATCCGGTAAAGGAACAATAAATTTTCCACCTGAATTAAGAAATTCTTTTTCCCTTTTCTGGAATTCATCTAAAAAATGCCAAGGAAGAATTAAGAAATAATCGGGTTTTGATAGACGAGATTCTTCTTCGGATATAATTTTTAAGTTCGTTCCTATTGTTTTACGAGACCATTTATCTGGATTTCTATCAGCAATAGCTTCAATGAGATTGTTATCTAGCTCATAATATTGTAATATCGTATTGCCTTTTGTTGATGCTCCGTATGCATGGATTCTTTTACCCGCAGATACTTCTTTTTTTATAAAAGATAGCGTCTGTTCTTTTAATTTTTCACATCTTTGAAAAAATTCTGTGTATGGTTCATCCGTATTCAAATTCATTTTTACTTCAGCTGATCTGAGTTCAGAAAGATGGTTTTCTGATTCTTCATCTATCGATTGATCAGTATGTTTGACAAAAACTCTGATGCTGCCTCCATTAGAGTCATTAAGAGATGCGTCTACAGGCTTCAAGCCATGTTTTTTTAGTAGATTTTCTAGTACTGAAAAATGATAATACTCAATGTGTTCATGAACAATATTATCGAAAGCATTTTGAAAGATCATGGTTGGCAAATATTTTAATTCTATAACCCATACTCCTTCTTTATCTAATATTTTTGCAATATCAGAAACAAATTCATTCGGATCCTCTAAATCATAAAACATAGATATACTTGTGATAATTTTTGCTTTATCGTCACCATAATGTTCAATAAAACATTTCGAGTTAAAATAATCAACGATTATGTGTGCTTCGCTCCCTTTAGAAAATTCAAGCATGTTCTTGGCTGGATCAATTCCAACTGCTCGTAGTTTTTTTCCTTGATAATTTTTTAATAAAGTTCCATCATTACAGCCTATATCTAAAACTATATCATTTTCAGCTACATCTACCTTCAAAATTGCTTGATCAACAATTTCTTTTAGATTATCTGTCATAGTTTGATTAATTCCAGATCGATAGAAATATCGTTCGTATAAAATATCAGTAGGTGTAGAATGACGTAATTGTACTAAACCACAATCCGAAGTATTACATCGTATTAATTCTAGCGGAAATTTTTCTGAAACAGGTTCAGGATCTGAACCTTTTGGAGTGTATACAGCAAGATGTTGTTCGCCTAGAGACATAATCATGGAAAGTTGGTTGGAATTACAAATTCTACATGTTTGGCGTGGTTCCAGTTTCATATCAACTAGAATTCTGACCGATATAAATACATAAAATGAGAAATATTTCTCGATAAAACGTATAATATGAAAATACAACTAACATAAATCTACTCGTAAAATTTAAAAAATTTTTATGAAATCATAAAGTTGATTAAATTAATTTGTAGTAAGATTATACTAGTATCATTAAAAGGAAATAATATGAATATAGAAAATAAGCGAATTCTTGTTACTGGTGGTCATGGTTTTTTAGGCAAAAGTTTGATTAGAAAATTAAAGGAATTTGATGTAAAAGAGATCTTTGCACCTTCATCTAACGAACTTGATTTAAGAATAAAGTCCAATTGTCAAAAGGCAGTTGGGGATATGGACGTTGTATTCCATTTAGCTGGTAATTCAGGAGGAATTGGATATATGGAAAAAAATCCTGCTAGTGTTTTTTATGACAATATAATGATGGGAATTCAACTTCTTCATGAGGCAAAAAATTCCAACGTTGAAAAATTTATTACTTTAGGAACAGTTTGTAGCTATCCAAAGTTTGCATCAATTCCATTTTCAGAAAATGAAATTTGGGACGGTTTTCCGGATGAAAGTAATGCGCCGTATGGAATTTCCAAAAAAATGATGTTGGTTCAATCCGATGCATATCTACGGCAATATGGATTTAATTCCATATCTGTTATACCTACGAATTTGTATGGGCCTGAAGATGATTTTAACATAGAAACAGCTAATGTGATACCTGGAATTATTTTAAAAATTTCAAATGCAATAAAAACTGACTCTAAAGAAGTTGTATTATGGGGAGATGGTTTAGCTACAAGAGATTTCTTGTTTGTGGATGATGCTGCTGACGGCATTATTCTCGCGGCACAAAAATATGATGATGTATCACCAATTAATTTAGGTGCTCAAAAAGAAACATCAATAAAAGAATTGGCTACGCTTATTGCAGAAATAATGAAATTTCCTGGCGATATTATCTGGGATGACACAAAAGCTAATGGACAACCAAGAAGATGTGTTAGTAATTATAAGGCGGAAAGAGAGATTGGATTCAAACCAAAAATTAGTTTAAGGGATGGTCTAACTAATGTAATTTCATGGTTTGATTCTAACTATAGTTAACTAGTATACAGAATTGTAACATGCATCCAAACATATTGTTTATTTTAGTTAACGGATTGAGAGCTGATCAATGCTCTGACGAGGTTTATTATAATTTATTTGCGATTTCCGCCATTTTCTAATATTAATTATACCTAAACTTTTTATTCACTTTTTCTTTGTAATTCACTACTGTTGATCTCCAATAATTCAGAAATGAAGCCAAATATCCTATTCTTGACAATTGATGCATTTCAAGCTCATCGATTTTTTGGAAAGAATAGAACAGCCAAGACCCCAAATATTGATAGTCTGTTAGAAAAAGGAACCTATTTCTCTCAAGCATTTTCCAACGCTGATGGTACTATACTATCTCTAAATAGTATGTTTAACTCATTGTTCCCTTTTGCAACAGGTGTAAGACAAAAAAAAATCTATTTAGAAAATACTAATCTATTCCAACATCTTATGGATTTTGATTATAACATCTATGGTACTATTCCAAAAGCTACGAATCTCTCCCCATTACATTATTTTTTCATAAATAAGGATATGACATTTAACGTACTTTCACATACAGAATACGTCACATCATCATTAGGTGGAAGAATAATTGATATGATAAAAAAACATCGTATGGAAACGCCTTGGTTTTATTATGTCCAAATTTTTGATTTACATCCTCCATTTAAAGTTCATAAAAATTTTGAAAACGAAGAATTTGGAGATGGTGAATATGACAAATTAGTTTCATCCGTTGATAGTTGGTTGGGTGATTTGATAAATGAAATAGATTTCGAAAACACGTTGTTAATTATCACATCTGATCATGGTATAATACTGCCTTTTGATAATAGGAGTTTGGCGGATTTTGAACCTAAATTTAAGCAAATTGTCAATACTGGACGAAAACTAGTTCCTCCTCCACTGCAACCAGTAGGTGTAAATTTTCTAAAAAATTTACGTGGAAAAATAAGAGATAAAAAATTGAAAGATGCAAATAAAGGTTTAACTCCTTTTCAAATTCGATCACGTTTACCTTTTTTCACTCTGTCATTATTTGATGAAGCGTTACATGTTCCTTTACTGTTTGTGGGAAAAAACATTAAACACAAATTAATTTCCAATCAAGTTTCTAGCGTGGATATTTTTCCAACAATTGCAAATTTAATCAATTCTCCAATTAAAGAAAAAATTCATGGAAGAAATTTACTTCCACATTCACAAAAAAGTAACGATGAAGAATCAGCTATTTATTTACACACAGTTCCATACGAAAAAACTTCTCCCGATGATAGAGTTGGTATACGAACTCAAAATTATAAATATTTTCGAAATTCAAGAGATGCTACGGTTGATGTAAATTTATATGATTTAAAAAATGATCCAGAAGAAAATCAAAATATCGCAAAAAATCATCCAGCTATAGTTGCTAAGATGGAAACTTTGTTGAAAAATTTTTTGGTGCAACACGAAAAAAGGCGTTCCACTGAAATTGACGATGAAGAATTAGCAAAAATTCATGACGAACTGAAAAGTTTTGGGTATATTTAACCATCATTAATAAATTAATCATGCCTGAAAATAATTCTCAATCCACGGAAATCAAAAATGATGAAAGTGTCACGACAAAATCAAATGTTTTGAAATTCATCCAAAAAAAAACTAGGCTATCAAAAATTGAAAAAATTTATGACTTTCGAGTAATTGATTGGCTAGAAGATCCTACAAGTATACTCAATAAAATCATGAGTGATTTTAAATCAAAATATGTGATTGTACGTAGTTCTGCACTTGGTGAAGATTCTATGGATGAATCATTAGCTGGAACATATGAAACAATTCAAAATGTGAAACCATCTTCAAGAAATTTGCTAAAATCGGCAATAAACTCTGTAATAAAATCATATCATAATAAAGGTAATTTCAATAATAATAATCAAATATTAATTCAAAATCAAACATCTGAAATTGTAAAAAGTGGAGTGATTTTTTCAAGATCTGACTCATCTGGCAAGCCATATTACACTATTAATTATGAAACAGGTGCAACCACAGATGGTGTTACTAAAGGAAAAATAAATAACGTTGTAAAAATTTTCCGAAAAATCAATTTTAATACATTACCTATTCATTGGAAATTATTAATTAAATCTGTGAAAGAGATAGAAAAAATTCTAAAAAACAATAATTTAACTATTGAATTTGGTATTAAAAAGAATCATCAGGTAGTAATTTTCCAAGCAAGACCTAATACCATCTATAAAATTACTGAAAATCCTCACATAGAAAAAAATGTAAAAAGAATTATTGGCCAGAATAAAATTCGTTATAAGAAATTTGTAAAAAAATACTCGCAGTATGATGCATGTTTATTTTCAGACATGTCAGACTGGAATCCTGCCGAAATAATTGGCCACAATCCAAATACACTTGATTATTCGTTATATGAATTTCTTATAATGAATGATGTATGGCTAAATGGCAGAAAAAAAATTGGTTATCAAAATGTTGAGCCATCTAAATTAATGGAAAAGTTTGGTAACAAGCCGTATGTTAATGTAATCTCAAGTTTCAATTCAATGATACCGGATATTATTGAAACAAAAATTAAAAAAAAATTAGTCAAATTCTATGTGAAAAAATTATTGGATAAACCTTATTTGCATGATAAGATAGAATTTGAAATTTTATTTTCTTGCTTTGATCTAACTTTAGATTCTCGTTTAAAAGAATTAGAAAATCATAATTTTTCAAAAAATGAGATTAACACTTTAAAAAAACAATTAATTCAATTTACTAATAAAATTATATCAGATTTTAATAATATTTGTGACTGGTGTGACAATTCGGTAGTAATTCTACAGAGAAACCGCTTGGAATGTTTATCCATGCTAAAAAAAACATCCTGCAGTCATAATGATGTTTTGAAGACTATTCAAAAATTGTTACATGACTGTAAGCATCTTGGAACTTTACAATTTTCTACTATGGCCAGAATTGCTTTTATTGGTTCTGTGATATTGCAAAGTTTTGTTAAGCAGGGTTATCTGAATGATCATTTTGTAGACGACTTTATGAACTCAATAAAAACACCGTTGTCGGAATTTCAGGCTGATGTAAATGAATTTAATTCTGGTAAATTAGCTCGAAATAAATTTTTAAGAAAATATGGACATCTTAGACCAGGTACATATGATATCACTGCCACGCGCTATGATCAAGACGATTCATTTTTTAATGAAATAAAATTCCAAAGAAAAAAATCAAAACATAAAAAATTTGATTCCAAAAAAATTAATAGAATTCTAAATGCTAATGAAATAATTCTAGGTAACATAGATTTTCTTCATTTTGTAATGACCTCTCTAACAAAAAGAGAGGAATTAAAATTTGAATTTACAAAAAATCTAAGCGCTGTATTAGAATTACTGGCAAAATATGGCAAGATGTTAGGAATCACTAGAGAGGAATTATCTCACGCTGATATATGTGATATATTGAAATTAAATAATAATGTAAAATCAAAAGAATCAATTTCTAAATTTTTATCAAAAAAAATAAAATCTAATATTACAAAAAAAATAATCAATAATCAATTAATACTTCCACCAATAATATCATCGCCCAAACATTTTGAAGTGATCGATTATTTTATCGCACACCCAAATTTTATAACTAAACGATCAATCACTGAAAAATTGGTGAAATTAGATCATTCAAAAAATGAACGGAATATTGAAGAAAAAATAGTTTTGTTGGAAAACGCTGATCCTGGATTTGATTGGATTTTTTCAAAAAATATTTCTGGACTAATTACTAAATATGGTGGAGTCGCATCTCATATGTCTATTAGATGTGGTGAATCAAAAACTCCAGCCGCAATAGGATGTGGTGATGTTTTTTATGAAAAATTATTAAATGCAGAAATGGTGAAATTAGACTGTAAAAATAATGAAATTTTAATTTTAAGCAATACGGTTGATGATGAATATGCAGAAGTTAGAAAAACGTTAAAATCAATTGGCTATATAAGGTAGTTATTATTCATAAACAAAAATTAAATAAAAAAAGTATGTGTTTTTTACATGCGTCCTAATATTGGCATCTCATTACGAATTACACACGCAAAAGATTATGACGAAAAAAGAGATTCGTTGAGTCATGATTGGCCAAAATTAATGGAAAAACTTGGTGTAAACATAGTTTTTATTCCAAATTCATTAAAAAACGTCCACTCATATTTGACTGAACTGAATCTTTCAGGATTCATTATATCTGGAGGTGATAATATTGGGGATGATGTGGAACGCGATAAAACTGAAATCGAGATGATAAAATTTGCGACTAAAAATAAAATTCCTTTATTTGGTGTTTGTAGAGGAATGCAAATAATCAATAAATTTTTTGATGGTACAATTAGTGTTAATGAAAAATCAAATCATGTTGGAAAACATCACACTATCAACATAGTAAATCGAAACTTCTTCAGATTCTTTAAAAATAGAAATGCCAAAGTAAATTCATTTCATAATAATCTAATATACACTGAAAATCTAGGATGTGATTTAATCCCATTTGCTACTGTTTCTGGAGATGGAACTGTTGAAGGATTTTTTCATAAATTTTTTCCGATAATTGGTGTGATGTGGCATCCTGAAAGGCGTACTACACTAGAAAGTAAAACTCTCCTAAAACATTTTTTTGTTAAAAACCCTTTATTTATACACTAATCTTGAAATCGCCATGAATAAAACACCTTATCAATATATTCAAAATGATCTATTAACTACTCCTCAGAAATATCAAATGTCAAGTTACGATGGTCCTGATTTTTTAACCTCATATCAGTTTTCGCGAAGAAAAATTATTGATGAACTTGAAAAAATGCCTGATTTCATTCCATATTCTGATAATTTATTTTCTACACAACATGGCTCTGATGCATGCATGATAATAAGAAAAAATAAATTTTCTGCTAACGAATTATACCATTCTATAATTATTGAATTAATTAATAATCCTAAAAATATACAAGTAACACCCATCATAGATAAATTCCTTAAAAAATTTGAAATTAGAAAAAAGATTTTTCTGCATTATGATGATGAATTTAATAAAGTAGGTGATGAATTTAAAGAAATACAAAATTATATTTTATTATCTTTTTTGTGTTCAATTAGATACCAAGTCACATCAGATCTAAAATATCTAAATACATTTTTGAAACTAAATGACACGATTTGTTCAGTAAAAAATTTAGTTGTGAATAAAATTGACATTTCACTGTTTCATTTTCTACTCACGTCTGAAATGAAATATGTTTTAAAATTATCAGATGAATTGGGCATATGGTCGGAATAATATTAACACCTGATAACAGGTCAAAAGCCTATATTCAAAAACTGGTCTCAAATAAAATAAAATTAGAACACATAATTCTGATGAATGAAAAAATTAAAGAAAAATCTTTCTCAGAAAACGAAATAAAAATTTCAAAATCATATGGATTTGATATTTCTGAATCAGTGATTCAAACTTTAGTTAAAAATAACCTTACTTACAAGGAGTTTGATTTTATAGATATCAATAACCCGGAATTAATAAAATATGTTTCAAAAATTAATTTAGATTATTGTATTTTTGCTGGAGGTGGGATACTGAAAAATCAAATATTGAATCTCAGTACAAAATTCATTCATCTTCATCCAGGAGTTGTACCCTATTACCGCGGCAGCACTTGTTTTTATTATAGTATTTTAAAAGATGATAATTGTGGAGTATCCGCATATCTTATGGATGAAAATTTGGATACAGGCGATCTGATTTTACAACTTAATTTTCCAAAACCATCTCATATCTATTTGGATGATATATATGATCCACATATCAGATCTGAAACTCTTATTGAGATATTTAGAAAGGAATTATTACAAAAGAAAAAGTTTCAAAAACAAGGTGAATCAAATAATTTTCCTTTCTTTATTATTCACCCTGTACTGAAACATATTGCCATTCTTAGATGCGTAAAATGACTTGTTCATTCAAACGTATCTTATATTATCTGTTTATCCAAGACAAAAGTTGTTTTTTTAATAATTCTTGCTCACGCGTTGTTTTTCCGTAGATGTTATTTTTTTCAAGTGGATCATTTTCTAAGTCAAACATTCTCCATTCGTTTGGAGTTTTAAAATACATCAGTTTGTATTTTGGCGTTTTGACACAAAAAACATTTGGTTTGTCGGGTGATGGAAATGGTCCCTGTAATCCACCTGTTTCAGAAAAAACATGTTTATTTTCAATACCATGCTCAAAATTTCCTTTTAAATATGGTTCCAGACTAATTAGTTTAGATTTATGTTTAATGCCTGCTAGGTCTAAAATTGTAGGAAAAATCTGAATTGAACTAATCAATTTTTTACAAACATGATCTTTCATAATATCCGGCCCTATAACTAAATGAAATGTTCTTATTGTTTCTTCATAAGTAAATACACCATAATTTCTTTCACCAAATCTCTCACCAACACCTGTACCATGATCTGAAAAGAAAATTATTATTGTGTCATTTAGTTTATTTGTTTTTTTGATTAAGTTTAGAATCTCTTTTGCATATTTTGCAGAATGTTTAAATGCCAAATCAAAATTTGACATATTCTCTTTTTTCATTTTATAAAATTCTTCGTCATTCCATTCAAATTCCTTCAAAACTTCTGATACTGTGATCATATGTATATGACTAAATTGGAGAAACGTAAAAATTGGTTTTCCGCCAGATTTTTGAAAGCTTTTCAATATCAAATCTGAATGTCTCTCTACCAAATCATCATTATATTCATCATGAGACTGGTGTATATCAAAACCTCTAGGTGAGATAACCTTATCTGATATTAAATCACATGATGTAAAATATCCGTTTTGTTGAAGAATTTCTGGAAGTACTTGTACGTCTTTCTTTAATCTAAACATCTTATAATATGCATCTACACCATTCTCTTTACCAAATAACCCCGTAAACATAGAATTAATTGCTGGAAATGTATAAGGATATGCTGCAATAATGTTGTCAAACAAACATCCTAATTTCTTTAATTTTCTAAAATCTGACGATTCATCTAATCTATCACATCTTGCACCATCTAACAATACAAAAATAATATTTTTGCTCATGATTATTTTTCCAAAGAAATAAGTTTTTGTAGGTCATTCTCTTTTTTTAAGTTGTTATACAAATCATAATCATCAATCGTATCTAGTTCTAACCACCCACCATTTATGGGAATGGATGTTAATTTATAATCAGCATGAATTAACCCTTGCAGTAAATCAGTCATGTATGATTTTTTAAATGGTATTTTTTGATTAAGTGGATTTTTACCGTGCCCAGATTTTTCTTTACATAAAAAATAAAATTCTTTCAAATTTTGTATACCGTCTTGCCCAAACTTCATTAATCCGATATATTGACCCTCTACTTCCTCAATATCCTTTACTTTTTGACCAATATCTATGATACAGCCTTCAGAATTTAATTTCAGGCTTTCTACATCTTCTTTAATGTTACTCATTCTTATTGACCAATATTCTTTCCAATTCTGATCTACAACTATTGAAATTTCACTTTTCGACAAAATCAGTTTATCCAAAACTTTTTTCTCAAAAATTATATCTCCGTATGAAATTATGGTGGGCCCATTTAATTCATGTAAAGCGCAAAACAATGTTTCAACCATATTTGTTGATTTGTAGTTTTTGTTAACATAATATTTTATTCCTGAAAAATTTATCATTTCTCCCTTATGGCCTTTTATCACTGTGATGTCGTTAATTCCACATTTTCTGAACGTCTCTATTTGATATTCCAGTAGACTCTTACCAAATAACCTGACCATGCTTTTTGGGGAATTTTTTGTTAGATGTTTTAATCTTTTTCCCTCACCTGCTGCAAGTATAATTCCCTTTATATCACTCATATCATTGTCACTTTTGAAGAATCAAAAATCTTCTTTCAGGTACATTTATTGGATATTCTGATTTTACCATCCTATCCTCAATAATAGTAAAATTATCATTTAATATTTTGAGTTTTGGTTCAAACTTCTTGGAAATAATTGTATCAATTGCTTGACTCTCAAAAATTAACATGCCTCCATTTTTTAATAATGATGAGATTTTCATTATGTATTCACAAAAATTAAACTTTGTATTCCCATCTATAGTCTCGTCATTTGCAAATGAGAAAACTATGTCATATTTTTTTTCTGGCTCAAAACTTTCAAAGCTTAAATTGTGAAATTCGGAATTTTCTATATCTAAATATTCTTTAGCATAATTCGAGATTCTTACTAAATATGGATTAATCTCTACTCCTTCAATAGTATCTAAAAATCTAGATGTGTATAATGTGAAAAATCCACAATTAGAACCAATATCTAACGCATTTTTTTCTTTTGATAAATACTGTCTAATTTTATATTCATTAAATCTTCTTTCAGTAGATCTACAACCATCTACGCTTATTTCATCAAATCCTTGATAAAATTTTCTTTCCCGTGCGTAAATAAATGAATCCCAATTTTTTTCTTGCGCATTTATACATTCAAATAATTTTTTATGTAAAAGGCTTAATTTTTCATTCATTTTATGATTTCTTATTATTTTCATAATTTCAAATACTTTGCATAAAATGCTCTTTAATCCTTATAGGTGAAATTTTAATTCGTTCACTTCTTTGTCCTTTACTTTGTTGAATTTTTACTAGAATCATTATAGGTCCTTTCAATTTTTTGATTTTACGAATAATTTTTAAAAAATTATTCTGATCTTTTGCGATGTATACATGGTTATAATTACACGCTTTTGCAATTTTTTCAATATGAACAAGATTAGAATTTGTTGGCTGACTTCCAGTCGATTCATGAACAGAATTATCAAAAATAATATGAATTAGGTTCTTAGGTTTTTGACTTGATATCGTTGTCAACGAGCCAAGATTCATTAAAATATTACCATCCCCGTCAAAAACAAAAATTCTTTTTTTCGCATTTTTTAATGCTACTCCTAATCCTATTGATGATGCAAGTCCCATAGAACCTATCATATAGAAATTACTGTGTTTATCACAAACATTGAATAAATCTCTACTAATGTATCCATTAGCAGAAATTATTGGTTGATTTCCTATTTCCTTTGTTGCAATCTCTATTGCTTCTTTTCTAATCAACAAACTCCCTCGGTACAATTAGTGCACACGTATGACCATTCTTACTTTCTGCTATTACCCAATTACAACATTCTTTCCAGTTATTATCTCTAATAATTCTAGATTTCAGCCCTAGAGATTTTATTAATTCTGGTTGAATCTTCCCAATTTTTTTATGTTCTGGGGCATCATTTTTTTTAAATCCTCTCCAACCAATCAGAAAAATTAATGGGAATTGGTATAATTGTACTAATGATGTGATCGTACTTAATGAATTTGCAAATCCTGCATTCTGTAAAAATATCAATGATGGACTTTTTGATAATAACATTCCAGTTGCTATTCCAATTGCTTCTTCTTCTCTTGTTGCAATAAGAATTTTTTTCTTTTTTAATCCTTGTTCAATGAAATGCTTTAAAGTAGAATCTGGTACTCCAATAAAATTTTCAATTCCGTTATCAGATAAAAAATCAAACAGTTGTTCTTGATTTAATTTTTTCAATTAATGTGACCTAATTTTCTGAGCTCTTCATCTAATTTCTTTTCTTTATTTTTAATATCATACATTTCTTGTAGATCAAAAATATCTTGCATTGTAGACATCTTATCCTTAATATCTGATATACGATCTGCATTAATCATATCCTCAAGCAATCTAGTCATTGCCATATGAGCAACACGTAATGTTTGATTAGCATAGATTACCATTTTGATTTTATGTGATTCTAGTTCTGAAATTTTTACACTGTCATATGTTGTGGGAACAACAACTATTGGTGCTGAACCTTTCCAGGAATCTGTAAATTCAAATATTTCATCAGGTGTTTTGAGTTTAGAATGAATTAAAATTGCATCTGCGCCGGCGTTCTCATAGGCAGTAGCTCTCTTTAACGCTTCCTTCATTCCAGCACCAGAAATTAATGCTTCAACTCTAGCCATAATTATTAAATTTTTATCATTTCTTGATTCTTTTGCAGCTAATATTTTTGCAACGAATTCTTTTTCTGATAACAAATCATTTTTTCCATCTTCTAATAGACTATTCTGTTTTGGAAAAGTCTTATCTTCAATACAGACTGAAGAAATTCCAGCATTTTCGTATTTTCGTATCATATGACGAACATTGTTAGGTCCACCGTAACCTGTATCACAATCTGCAATAATTGGTATTTCACATGTCGCTGCCATACTTGATGCAGCATCAAAAAATTCTGTCATTGTTAGAATGCTTGCATCAGGTAATGCATGAATCGCCGAAATAGCAAAACTTCCTGCCCAAACTGCATCAAATCCACTATTTTCTACCAATTTCGCAGACATAGCATCAAACGCGCCTCCTACCTTGATGATAGAATTTCCTTCTAATTTTTTACGCAAAATTTCATTCTTTAACATTTTTTAATATTTTATGAATTTAGATTAAGTATTAAAGACATTCCACGAAATTTAACTTAAAATGTTATCTGTGTATTTGTATACACAAATAATTGATCAGTATCCTTTTGGTTGAAAGTGAAAAATAGCTTGAACATGATTTAAAAATTTAAAACTATTCCTGCCAAATAACTATATACAGTCTTAGACTTGGAATTATATTGATAAGTTTTAAAAATGCAAGATTACTTGTTATAGCTCCACATGCAGATGATGAAGTTCTTGGTTGTGGAGGTTTAATTTCAAAAATTAAGAGTAATGGTGGGAAGGCATTCGTATTAATTTTCAATATTGCCTCTATTGAAAAACATAATAATAAAAAATTCACAGAACTTAGAAAAAAGGAAGCGTCTGCTGCAATGAAATTTCTTAATATTGATAAATACGATACAATTTTTGATTCTCCCGATGATAATAGATATTTAGATGCTAAACCACTTCATGAACTAATTTCTAAAATTGAAACTGAAAGTAAAGTTTCTCTTGCAAAAATAAAACCTACAATTGTTGCAATACCTTCAGTTAATTCTCACCATCAAGATCACATTCATGTATTCAAAGCATGTATTGCTGCACTAAGACCTTTAAACAAACCAATTACTAATGTTGTAATTTCATATGAAGCACCAGAACATAGTAGATGGTCAGCTTCTGGAGTTTTTCAACCTAATTTGTACATAGATATAGAAAAACATCTAACACGTAAGATTTCTGCTTTCTACAAATACAAATCACAGGTAAGAGCAGGTGGACGTGATAAACATACTATTAAAAATCATGCAGAGTATAGAGGCAAGGAAGTTGGAAGAAAGGCTTGTGAGGCATACTTTGTACATAGGTTAATAAAATAAAAATTGGCATGTCGTTAAGAATAAAAATGTCTGATTTCAATTTTTAAATCCTTGACTTCAACTAAGATCTTTCCATGGAGTAGAACTTAAAGTGTTTTTTGGTAAATCTTCCAAACGATTTTCGTTTTCCAAATACCACTGAATTGTTTTTTGTAAGCCTTCAGCGAAATCTATCTTATGCTTCCAACCCAGATCTCTACGGATTTTTGAAGAGTCTAAACTATATCTTAAATCTTCTCCAGGTCTACCTTCTCCAAATTGTAAATTACTTAGAGGTTTGTCTAAAAGTGTTAGAAGATTTTTTACAATTGTCAGAACATCAATCTCATTAGATGCGGAAATGTTGTAAGATTCTCCAGACTTTCCTTTTTGTAATGCTAGCATTACGGCCTCGCAATGATCGTCTACATATATCCAATCTCTAATACTTTTACCAGTTCCATAAATTGGAACTTTTTTATTTTGTTTGATTAGAGCGATTGCCTTCGGTATTATATCAAATTCAACATGTTGCCTTGGTCCATAATTATTGGTACACCTAGTAATCACAACGTCACAACCATATGTCACAAAGTAGGAATTTACCAATAATTCAGCTGCTGCCTTTGTTGCGGCATAAGGGCTGGATGGATTAAAATTCGAGGTTTCAACAGCCGAACCATTTTCAATGCTTCCAAATACCTCATCAGTAGATATATGCACAAAACGTTTTTTCTGATTCCTGATTATATCAAGAATCGTATAAGTACCACGAATATTCGATTTTAAAAAAGGATCAGCGTCTGCAATACTTCGATCTACGTGACTTTCTGCTGCAAAATTTATCACAGCATCACTCCTAGAAATCAGATCCTCCATTAATTTTCTGTTAATTATGTTACCTTTCACAAATTCATAATTTGGTACATTTTTTACTTCAGTTAAATTTTCGTGGTTTGAACCAAGCAGTTCAGCATCAACATTTATGATCTCAAAATCATCATAATTTTTTAAAACATGTAATATGAAATTACTTCCTATAAAACCAAGTCCTCCTGTAACAAGTAGCTTCATGATCCACACAAATATTCTGGATTAATAAAGAATAGGTAAAATTTACAACATTTATTGGAAATCCTACTTTCAAATTTTTCTTTCATGCAGTAAATAAGCACTCATCATTTTTTGAATTTTTTCTTCAAAGTCAAAAGGTTTGTGGCGTGTTTTTTTGATAATTTTGGATGGTAATGCAAGCGGAGAACTTGGATAAATTTTATCTTTGTTTAAAAATTCAATTTTACCTTTTCTTTGATATACGCTATTTCCTATGCCTGAAATAATTTCTGCTACATTAATTATTTTTTTTAACTTTCCAGTGGAAATATTATAAATTTCTCCGGGAGATTCGTTAACAAGATTTTTAATATAATATATTAGATCATCCTTAGATAAATAATCAACTAAATGATTTCCATTTCCGTGAACTGTCATTGGTCTATCTGAAAAAATATTTTCAATAAATTTTTCAATTGTACCATGGTTTCCAACATTTATGAGACTCCCATAACCAAAAACATTTGAAACTCTTAGAATTGTTGACTTGATATTATTCATTTCCAAAATTTGTTCCTGCTTAAGTCTTAGTTTACCATACAATGTTTCAGGTCTTGGAATGGTCCTTTCAGTACAATTGTTATCAGGATAAACAAATACTGAAGATAGATGAAAAAAATGTATATCAAAACCATTTAGTTCCTTAACTAAATTTGAAAATTGTATTGTGTTTATTTCATAAAATTTAGTTGGATCATTGATGCAACCAGCAACGCTGCCTGTACTTTCTAAATAATATATAATATCGGAGTCTTTAGCTAATTTTTTAATTAATCCTTTTTCATGAATATCAGATTTGATTAAGTTTAGTTCTGGAAATTTTTGTTTTATAGCATCAAAATATCTTCCATGATCTATGCAAGTTATTTCAAACTTTGAATAAAACGCTGATGCAATTTCTATACCAATAGAGCCCAAACCGGCGATTAAGATTTTTTTCAAGTGGAAAATGAATGTTTAATGATAAATAAAAATGGATGTTGTGCCTAGATTACGAGTAATTAATTACCTAGGAAGAAGTTTGAGGAGGATTATCATAAAGTTCTTGTCCTGTTTTTTGATAATCAGAATTTATAATTAGTTTTTTTATTTTTTGTAAATAAAGTCTGTTGGCAATTAAAAAACCAATCATTCGTAGTTTTATTTTAAATGGAGATGAGTTCTTTCTAATTGATTTATGTTTCTTAACTAAATCTTCAAAAAGGTCATCCCACCATTCTGCACATTTTACTGGATCTGCAACTTTATTAACAAATTGATGTTCATCCTCAAATAATTTTTGCCTAAATTCTTTCGACTCAACAACTTTGTCTATAACATTCGCAATTGATTTTGGATCATTAGAAAATGGTAAAAACGGAGATTTAATTTCTGTTTCATTAACAATAATTTTTATTTTATGATCAGTGTATTGGATGACAGGGGTACCGCACATAACACTTTCCAAACTTACTAGTTCATATGCACCTAAGAATAAATTTGCGATCACAGCGTCTGCATACGTGTAATACCTCGCAATTTCGGATCTTTTGATTATAGGTACTAGTTTGATTTGTTGTGGCATTTCACGAAGTAGCTTCTTTTTGAAATTTTTTGATTCTTCTGTTGCTTCCTCAAACCAATCAATACCAATAACTTCAAAATCAGATTTGCACAATTTTATTGCTTCCCATAATAAATCACTTCCTTTAGACTTGTCTAATCTTAGTGGGCTAAAAAAAGTAAATTTTGTTTTTTTTCTTTCAATGGGTTTGATATTTGGATTAAATTCATCAGGATCTACCAGATCTCTACTAGAATTAATTGCATTTTTTGTATATTTTGATAAATGCACAAATTGCCATTTTCCCGCAATATGTACAACCGCATTTTTAAATGCGTTCCAATAAAATCTTCTCTCAAAAAAATTAAGTTTGTGTAAAGGCTCCGTTGCCCATTCTTCTGTAGAGTTTTTTTTAAACATCGGCACATCAATATCGCGACCCAAATAATATGCAATATAATTAAGATCTGCAAGATATGCAATTCTTTCCGATGCAGTTGTCAAACAAATATCAAAATCATCCTTAATTTCATTAATTTTTTTTACTTGATCTGTTACTTTCCTTGTTTCAAATAGTTCAACATCATCAGTATTGACGAAGAAGGCTGAACCATCTCTTGGATAATTTATCAGACGGATTTCTGATTTTTTCACAAATTTTTGTAGAGTTCTAATAATGTTCCCAATATCTCCAATGGCAAGTACTTTGATCTTTTTCATATTCTATGAATAAGATACAGTTGAATTTTTAAGAATTTCTTGTGATCCATCAGTACCTTCGTTAAAAAGTAAATCAACTATAGATAAATCTGGAATAAATGATTTTGATAAGTTTTGGTTATAACTAATAGGAGTATAATTTTGATATTGTAAATTAACATTATTATTTTTGAATAATTTCTCATCTAAGTATCTCTTACCTCCAATACCTGAAATGTATGTGTCTGCACCTAATTTTTTACAAACATTAACTAATCTTTCTGTTGACTGACCTGAGATATCTAATTCTGATTCTACAATAATTTTCACTTTAATATCCAACCAATCAAGAATTTGTTTTATAGTTTCAAAATTTAATTCAAAAATATCTTCCCACTCTTTTTTGTATAAATTTTCAAAATAATCTTTGTAAAGATGAAAAAATTTTGCCTTGTTATAACCAGCACAAATTTTTTTATAAGTGATTTTCCTCCATGGAGTTTCATTGTTGATTTTTACATCCATTATAGGTAATGATTGATGGCCTTTCTCTATTGGCACATTAATCCATGTAGATCCAGATGATGAAATTATTTTATTTCTGTTAGTAGTCTTACTAAACTTAACATCGTCTTGTATTACAAAAATATCCGCCTGATTTATTTTATGGAAAAATCCTGGATATGGAAAATAATTTGCTTGATGAATTGCTATTTTCATTTAATATAATTGATTTTTATTATTATCTATAGTTACCTCATTTTTGTTTAGATATGAATAAGTATGGATTGAAATACTTAACAATACAAGGCATAAAAAACAAATTTAGAAATACACTAATAATACTTCACAAGAAAGAAAAATAGTTAATGATTTGAATCATGAATAAAATGTTAATAACTAAAACTTTATTTTATTTATTCCAAAAAGGAAAAAATTTACTTGGTGGTAGAGGACTGACAAAATATTCATTTGTTAGAAAAGTGAAAAATTATTCCTACTTAAATTTACAAACTGATTATGCAGAAGTTTTTGGTAATAAATTATTTCTCAGCAAAAAAGGTTTAGCATTAACTGTTTCTCACTATGGTACATATGAAGAATTAGAAGCTAAAATAATGGAAGAAAAAATAGAAATAGGAAATATTGTTGTAGATGTAGGTGCAAACATAGGGTTACACACACTGAATATGGCTAGAATTGTGGGAAACGCTGGGCAGGTTTTTGCATTTGAACCAGATCCTTCTAATTTTGAAATTTTGAAAAAGAATGCTAAGATAAATAATTACAAAAATATAATTTTAGAACAAAAAGCTGTGGGAGATAAGCATGGAAAAACAACATTATATCAGTCTGACAATCCAATTAATCATAGAATTTTTCCCCAGAGCGAGCGAGCAAACAGTCAAGTTCAGGTGGAATTAACAAATTTAGATAATTATTTTGATTCTGATATGATCGATAAAATTAATTTTATAAAAATTGATGTCGAGGGTATGGAATTCGGCGTGTTAAAAGGAATGAAAAATATTTTAAAAAACAATAAGAATATTAAAATCCTTTTTGAATTTGTGCCTAAAGATACTATAGAAGCTGGTTTTATACCAATAGAATTACTCAATTACTTAACATCAAATGGTTTTAAATTATATTGTATGGATGAAAAAACCAAAAAACTTCTTTATGTTTCAAATAACGAAGAAATTCTAAGACTATGTTCCACCACTAATAACACTATTAGTAGAAATCTATTATGTGAAAAATAGATGATGTCCATGAAATATAGAAAATTGATTCCTTTTGTTGCAGTATTACTAACATTTCATCAGTTTTTTGTTTTAGATGTATATGCTTACATTGATCCAGTTACCGGAAGTGCTTTACTTACATTACTTGCTGGTGTGTTTGCCGCGGGCGCACTGATTTTAAAATCATATTGGTTTAAAATAAAAACAAGATTTTCTGGAGGTCTTTCTAAAGAAAATCAAACAGAACCCGTTGATAAACCAGGTTTAGAGTCTGGTTTTGTTTCAGAATGGGCTGAATTAAAAAAAATTAATCAGTTAAGCCAAGACGAGCGCTCAATCGTATTTTATGCTGAAAATAAAGCATCAATGAATCATTTTCAATCGTTAATTCATGAATTAACTGAAAAAATGAATTTACAAATTTGTTATATTACATCAGTTAAGGATGATCCAATATTATCTACTAGAAATCAAGGAATTCTGCCGTTTTATATTGGCGATGGAACAGCACGGACAAAATTCTTTTCTTCATTAAAAGCGAAAATTTTAGTAACAGACATGCCAGATTTAGGCAAATTCCATATCAAAAGATCCGATGAATATCCTGTTCATTACATTTACTTATTTCATTCAATGTATAGCGTTCATTCGTATCTAAGAAAAGGAGCGGTAGATAACTACGATACAATTTTTTGTGTTGGCCCTCATCAAATCAAAGAAATCCAAGAGACAGAAAAGGTATATGGATTAAAAGCAAAAAAATTAATCAATTATGGCTATGGCAGATTAGACACATTATTACAAAACAAGATAAATGCTCAAGCAACTGATTCTAATGCCAGGAATTTAATTATAATTGCACCATCATATGGAGACGACAATCTTCTTGAGAAGTGTGGAATTAAACTGATTGATATTTTATTAAAATCAGATTTCAGAGTATTGGTAAGACCACATCTAAGAACATTGAGAGATTCTACAGAATTAATTGATTCAATAAAGAAAAAATTTGGGGAAAATCCTAATTTTGTTCTTGAGACAGGCGTCATTAAGTTCGATTCGTTAAATAATTCTCTGTGTATGATCTCAGATTGGTCAGGCATTTCATTAGAATATGCATTTACTTTTGAACGCCCAGTTATTTTTATTGATGTTCCAAAAAAGGTGTTAAATCCAAACTGGAGTGATATTGCACTAGAACCAATTGAAACATCGATTAGAGATAAAATTGGTCACATAGTTTCACCAAATAATTTGGAAGAAATTCTAGAGCTTATTAGGATTTTAGATAAAAATACTCAAAATATTGGTGAGTTAATCAAGGATATACGTGAAAAAACAGTGTATAATATTGGAGAATCAGCAAAAATTGGGGCTCAATACATTAGGGAATTACATAATAAAGATGCCTAATCATATCTGTATTCGCGTAATTTTTCTGTAATATCTATCCAAACATTGTTTTGATCAAGCATATAGCTGTGTTGTTCTAAATATTCATAATCCATGTCAAAATAATTATTGAAAATAATTCTATACGTGTTAACTGGTATCATAGTATCCGAGTTGGCGACGTCTGGAATTCTTATTGCATAAAGAATAGAATGTATTTGATAAACATCTTTGAATTCTGTTGGAGTTGAAGGAAACATTGTTGCTGTACCTGTATCTCCCTGCACAATAATTATTGCGTCAGGATCATTTTTTATAATATTTTTTATTACTGTACTTACTTCATTTGTAGCATAAATTAATTGATTTATGTATCCTTGTGGGTTTTCCCAACTCTGCAATCCACTTATCTCACGATGATCAGGTGTAACATTTTCACCATTTGGACCAAAAATGAATGGTGGGTGTGGCACATAGATGTGCGAAAAAACATATTTTGGTCCGCTGGTTTGCGCTGCTATTTCACTCAATTCGTGAAATGTGCATCTTATTACGTCACGTCGTGTATTTTCTTGGTGTTTTTCTAAAAAGTATCTAATTATCGATTTTCTTAAAACTTGATCTAAGAACTCAGAATTGATGAAGGCTGTATCATAACAAAGTTTCGTATCTACGTCCGAAAAATTCTTCCAGCGCATCATAGAATTTGTTTCAATAAGTGAATAATTTTGATCAGAAAATACTGACATAGCGTTGTTATCATTCAGATAATCATAATTTTCGGATGCCCATCCTATCTCTTTTGGATATTCCATGTTTAATATCACATTTAATTCATCGTCAGTTGATACAAACGTTGAAAATGATTTATTTGGTATGAAAAATCCATTTTTGTTTAGAAATTTGAGGAATTCTTC
>Ga0315336_1001469_pt1 | contig 45547 bp, 43 predicted proteins | sample ASW5metaG_FD_204512 | JGI IMG/M metagenome (GOLD analysis project Ga0315336, IMG submission 204512) | Ammonia-oxidizing marine archaeal communities from Monterey Bay, California, United States - ASW #5 | ecosystem: Environmental > Aquatic > Marine > Intertidal zone | place: USA: California... | reverse complement strand
GGCTTATGAAATCGAATTCCTTTCCCAATCCTGGGCATATGAAAAAAATTGGTGTGGAAGAAAAAGGTTCCTTTCCCGAAAACGGTTTTACAGTGGTCCAGATACGGTGGCAATGCTCTATAGCATGTACGGATGGCAGAACCTACTCGCATTTTCCCGTGACCGCCACTCCCTTTTCGATTTCCTCTTTGTGTATAGGTGTGAGGGTTTTAATTTTGGACAGGTCCCAAAATTTTAGACCGCACAAGGATTGAGTGGATCCTTCACAGTACATGAATTGAGCACCGCATTGGAAGCCCCCTGGCAAAAAGCGCCTTTGGAAAGAAAACAAGGTTCATCAAAGTGTGGTCACATAATTCTCGAATTGACTAATTAGAACCGAATCTGGGAAGTCTCGCTTAGAGTCAGCGATTGTCGAAAATTCGTTTTAGCGAATCGTGCCTATTTTGAGTAATGAGATAAGTGCCTCTCGGGGAAAGGTACTTTTTTTTAAACTTGGACAGTCATTTATTTATGGGAGGAGCTGGAACCCTAGAATCGCTACCAAAAGCGAAACAAACACAGCAAGAAACGCCATAAAGGAATGAATCTGGCGAATATCCTGCCTGTCAGGTGCGAGGCGTAGTTTGCGACCCAGGTATGCAGTCCCCAAATATAAGGAAAGAGAGATGGTTCCGAAATAGCTGTGTGCAGTAGCGAAAACGGACTCATCTATCGCGAATCTCATCCCAAGCAGCCCTAGGAGGTAACCCGCTGTAATAGATGCGATGAACCATCTGGCCAACCGAATATGAAGGGTTGCCAGCCGAGCGGTTTGGATCCCAGCCTTCTGGCGGCGGCTCTTTTTTATTCGCAAACCTAGGACTAGTAGGTACAACCCGAGAATTAGAGCTGCCGCCTGGAATACGGGGTGAAAGAATGCCAGGGATCGGCTCAAATCTATATTTCCTTCTGCAAAGACGTAATTGATTTAAAAGATTCGGTTTTGCCACTGTATACGGTGAAGTCTAAGATGCCCCTATACGTTAATCTACATCTAATTTACTAATTGCCGAATTGATTGGAGGGCGTCTATGCACTATGAAGATTTACGCTCATTCGTTCGAGGTAGCCAAGTGTTCGACTTGGGGGTGGAGCTGTTTCCTGGAATGCCTCATGTTCCCGTTCATGCACCTTTTGGCTTTACGCTGAATCGTGAGCATGGTGATCTGATGCTTCCAGGTGGAGCCTGTTCCGCTGTCGAAGCCATCTTTTGCACCGGCCACACCGGAACCCACATCGACGCTCTTAGCCATTATTCAAAGGGCATGAAGCTTCACGGGGAAATTAGCGTGAAGGATGTCCAGAGTAAGACCGAGGGCATGAAGGCGCACGGCATTGAGACGGTGGCGCCTTTTGTCCAGCGGGGCGTGATGCTCGATGTAGCAACGAATCTGGATGAGGAAATCCTTGGAGGAGGATTTGGGATTGGCCCCAAGGAGCTCGAAGCCACCGCGGTGGCCCAGGGGGTCCGCATCGAGGCGGATAATGTCGTCTTGGTTCGGACGGGCCAAATGCAACGGTGGCCGGGCCGGAACTATTACTTTCAAGAGAGTGGGCAGCCCGGTGTCAACATTGATGGAGCCCGGTGGCTTTCTAGCCACGGAATTCGAATGGTGGGCACGGACACCTACTGTGTCGAGGTCCGGCCCGAGCCTGCGAGCCCGGTCCATGTCCATATGTTGGTAGAGTCAGGAATCCATCTGCTCGAAATCGCAAATCTTGAGGTACTAAGCCAGAGGAAGATCTACGAATTTCTTTTCGTGGCGATGCCGCTAAAAATAAGGGGGGGCACGGGTTCCCCTGTACGCCCAGTAGCCATCGTTTAGCGAAAACGGCGAAGCAGGACTCTCCTGGGGTTATTCCGTGATGCTTATTTGGGGACGGTAGGCTTAACCTAAACCCGGCTTATGCTGGCCCAGAAAATGAGATTGTGTTCTAGTTAGGTAGACCGTCTCAAGGTTTGGCCGGTTTTGAGAGCCGATGGAAAGAGTGTCCGAATGAATCGCCATTGCTCCCCCCTGTGCATGGAAATGAAGTGCGTACCCTCGATAATAAGGTGGATCGTTCGCATACTTGAGCCATCATATTTATCAGCGTGTATGGAAGAGTTATGCCGCATTTTTTCTCCCCGAACCTGGATACATGGTATGTCGAACGTGTTTGCTCGAGGAGTATCTGGGCGAGCAGGAGGAGTTTGTCCTACCTAGCCGATTGTTCGTTGGTATCGCTGGGGTTCGAACTTACTAATGGAGATGATGACCAGCCCAACAATTTGGCTTGTATAGGAGGTTCTCGTGAGTTCCTGCTTACATGTGTCCTTAAAATCTAGATGGTTGAGCGATCTTTAAGTATGTTGAGTTGCTGGACCGCCTTAAGTCCTGCCTGTGGCTGGAGTGTTAGATAAGATAGATGGTTTCCAATACATCTGGCTTAGTCAATGCCGGCGTTCTACCAGCGGACGTAACCGACGGCGTCGTGGAGCATCAGGTTCACTGGTCCTTCTACATAGCCGTGATTGAGACCGTGGAGGCGAACACCGCCACGGTCGATATAAATGTTTTTGACCGGACTCACAGATATTTCGTCCAATTCCATTTTCTCCTTTCTAGGTGGTGTAACCTCCGCAATGATGACAAATTCATTCGATTGGGCTCAAATTAAGCGGGTGCCGGGACAAGGAATTAGTGCATTTTGCCTGCAGATGGATGTGCGGGCCCACTTTCTTTTGGGTCGTCTGCTTCCTCGCGAGCTTTTTTTTCCTGGGCCGCGGTTTGTTCGGCCAAATAGGGTTTATAGTCGTCCACAGTCGTATTCGGTGCGAGGTGAGGGCCACGGCGGTAGGCCGCCCGCGAGATGAGATGTCCAGATACCGGTGCCGTCAGGAACAGGAAAATGAGTGCCAGAGCCGACTGGGTAGCTATGTCTGCGGTTCCGAAAGCTAGGGTTGTTGCAAGCAAGATTCCGCCCATTCCGAACGTGGTAGCTTTTGTCGCGGCATGCATCCGCGTATAGAGATCAGGGAAGCGGACCAGACCTATGCTAGCAACTAGCATGAATGAAGCGCCGATTAACAAGGATGCAGCGGCGATAAGATTACTCAATGATTTGCCTCCTCTCCAAGAATTTGGCGTACACGGCCGTTGCGACGAAGCTGAGAATTGTCAGGGCCACCACGGCTATGATCAACACTTTTTCGCCCGTTTGTATCGCGAATAGGGCGAAAACTCCGGTGAGGTTTGTTGCGATGTTATCAGCGGCGATGATTCGGTCCGGGGTAGAAGGCCCCCTCGCCAGCCTGTAGAAACTTAGCGCAATGGAGATGACGAGTAATATCAAAGCAATATTCACAGCTCCCTGAATCATTCGAAGGCCCCCTTCACGGGTTCTTCCAGACCGCGACGAATGCCATCACAGACTGTGTCAGGATGATCAATGTCTAGGGTGTGGACGAAGATGGTGGAGTGGTCCTCGGAGATATCCACGCTGAGTGTTCCAGGTGTCAGGGTGATCGAGTTGGCGAGGACGGTGATCCCCAGAGGCGTTGTGCATTCGGTTTTGTAGGCGATGATGCCAGGGCGGATATTTAAATTGGGGGAGAGGACAACTTTGAGGACCTGAACGTTCGCCACGATCAGTTCGCGAATGAAGTAGATAATAAAATGGACAATATCACCCACTCGGCGAAAGGCGCGCTCTTGTTGGTAGGTTCGCCGCAGGAAATGGATCAGGATTCCCGCCAGGAGAAGTCCAACGAAGAAATTGCCCGGAGAGCCGTCTCCCCTGAGAAGGAGCCAAATCACCGAAATGGTGAGCGCAAGAGTTGCAAGCGGCATTTTTCTTGTCCTCCCGGGTTCCGCCTAAAAGGCGCTTCGCATGGCGGAAATATAGAGATCGGGCTGAGTAATTTGCTCGGCGACCAGCTCCGCCCACCGGTAGAGCCATGAGACGCCCAGTCCGAAAATAAGCGCAAACGCGGCCAGGAAGCTGACCGAGGTGTACATAATTGGTGCCGCCGTTACGGCTTCGGCGCCGCCTGTCCCCCAGGCCATTCTCTGGTATGTGGTGAAGTTGTAGTAGAGTGAAATTACCCCCATTAATAGGGCTAAGCCGGTCGCCAAATAAAAGCCCTTGCTGAACCCCGCCTGGAGCAAAAAGAGCTTCGAGAAAAATCCGCTCAGGGGCGGGATGCCGGCCAGGGAAAGGAAGCCCACGAGCAGAAGCGCACTCGCGTAGGGCGCCTTATGCATCATACCTCCCATCTCATCGAGGTTGACCGTTCCTGTCAGTTTCTGGTTCAGCCCGGCACCCAAAAGCATAGAGCTTTTGAGGAAGGCGTGACTGACGATGTAGAACATTGCGGCTGTCATACCCAATGGCGAAAGCAGGGAGATCCCGAAGGCAACGTATCCCAGCTGGTTAATGGTGCTGTAAGCAAGAATCCGCTTAAGGCTGTTCTGGGGAAGTGTGCCCAGAGCCCCCCAAACGATGGTTGCTAGGGAGCCAGCCATGATGACCGTTTGGAGTTTCTCAAAGGGGCCTACGAATATTAGCGTTGCGGACCGGATAATGGCGTAGATTCCTACCTTGACGAGAACCCCAGCCAAAATTGCGCCGATGTGGGTGGGTGAAATGGAATGCGCCGAGGGTAGCCATAGGTGCACCGGGAAAAGGGCAGCCTTCGTGCTGAAGACGAAAAGAAAAACGAACGCCGTTAATACCATGAGCGGACGCGGGCCGAGTTCTCGGACCTTTATCGCGATGTCAGCCATGTTTACAGTTCCAATTTGAGCATAGAGCAATGCAATGCCTACGAGGAAAAACGCAGAGCCTATGAGATTTAGACAGGTGTATTTAAAGGCCGTTTCGAGCTGGTCAAGATTGTAGTAAAAAGAAAGAAGGGCGTAAGTCGAGATAAGCATGACTTCGAAGAATACGAAGAGGTTGAATAAATCTCCAGTCAGAAATGCGCCCTGGATGCCCATAAGCTGGAAGTGAATGAGCGGATGGAAGACCTCACGGCGTTCATTCTTGGTCAGATACCCCTGGGCGAAGAGGACGCAGGCTCCCACGATAGTTCCCGAGAGGATGAGCATAGTTCCGGTTAAGCGGTCGGCAGCGAGGATAATCCCGTAGGGAAACGGCCACATGCCCATGCGGTGAAAGAACATCTCCCCTCCGGAAACGGCACTAAGGATAGCGAGGGCCACAACGAGGTTCCCCGCAAGCGAGGCGAAGCTTAGCCGCTCCTGCAGGGCCTGCCGGTGTCGGACCATGAACAGTCCGATTGCTGTCAGCAGTGGTAGAACAACGGGTAGTGGCAGGAGCGTACTCACCCCTTAAGCCTCCGAATCTTATCCAGGTCATCGGTGCCAAACCTCCGGTATACGTCCAGAGCCAGTACAAGGAGGAACGCCGTCACCGCGAAACTGATCACAATGGCGGTAAGCACCATTGCCTGGGGTAGAGGGTCCACGTAAGCGCTGGGTTTTAAGTCTTGGTCCAGCCGTAAGATGGGTGAGAGGCCGTCACCAATCCATCCGGAAGCAACGATCATCAGGTTGGTTGCGTGACTCAGGAGAGAAAACCCTAAAATTACCTGGATCACCCGGCGCTGCATGAGCAAGTAGGCGCCTGTCGCCACGAGAACGCCGATTGTTATGGATACAATCCAAGCCATCTTGGGGGTTACCTACCTTCTCTTTTGATCGCCCGTCGGTCGCAGAAATTCGTAAGGATAGACATCAATACAGCCACGACGACTAGGTAGACACCAAGATCGAAGAAAAACGCCGTTAGAAGCTCTACAGTGCCGATAAAAGGGAGAGTGAACTCATAAATCGAGCTCTTGAGGAAGTATCCCGAAAGGAGGCCGAACAGTCCCACGCATGAGGAGAGCGCTAGGCCTACCGCGAATATTCGGGCCCAAGGCCAATTGTAGCGACTCCATCCTTCTCTGGAGTCGAATGCAACCCACTGGAGAATGATTCCCACTGCCGTCATGAGGCCGGCTATAAAACCTCCGCCCGGCTGATTGTGCCCATAGAGAAGAAGAAAGACCGAGAAAATAAGAGTCAGGTGGAGCACGATTGGAGCGATCGTCTGCAAAATCAGAGAGTGCATCTCAATGGCCCCCCTCTCCTTGTTGCATCGTTCCCACAATTCTAAAAATGGCGTAAATTGCAACTCCCGAAACTACCAGGACCGTAATCTCCCCCAACGTGTCGTATCCCCGATAGTCCACGATGACTGCGTTAACGACGTTCTTAAACCCAGCCACCGGCTTACTCGTTCGCATGAAGTAGTCTGCGACCGTTCCAAATTTAAAATGGCGTGTATTCATGGCGAGTGCCATCCCAGCGGTGGTGAGGGCGCCAAGGAAAATTGCGATGGACCAGTCGAGCAATTTGCGGCTCGCGGTCCGAGGCACAGTTTCTAGCTCGGGTAGGTACCAGAATGCCAGGAGAAACAATATAACCGAGGCGGATTCAATCATGATTTGGGTCAATGCCAGATCGGGAGCCTTCAGGATCACATAGAGGCCTACAATGGCGTATCCAGCTGTTCCGAGTGCCAGGATGGCCGGGAGCCGCCGGGGGAATAGTGCCGTAGCCATAGCTGAAATCGAAATTAGGATACACATCGATGCGCCGAGGATGGTCACACCGCTGAAATCGGGCCAGATATCTTCGCTCCAACTCATCCTTAGGGCGACGATAAGAAGGATCAGAGCCGGTATCGTCATGGACCAGCGCATGTAGCGGCGGAGATTGCCGTCCTGAAGGGAGATTAGCAAGGGCCAAGTGCGCTCTTTCAATATGAAAATGAAGCCGTCGTAGAATTTATTTGGGCCAGGAGCCGACTTCCAGAGACTCGCTGCGCTATCCAAAATTCTTGAGACGGTATCGAGCTTCCAGTAAAGGAAAATGCCAGCCGCTACCGTGATTATGGACATGACGAGCGGTGGGTTCACGCCGTGCCAGAGGGCCAGATGAAGAGCGAGTGGCGGGCTGCCGCTCAGTGTTGCTGACGCTGCGGGCGCGATGATGACATTTTGAATCAGTACGGGCGCTACCCCAAATATGATCGCCAGGGCTACCAGGATTGCGGGCGCCGCGAGCATTCCTGGGGAGGGGTCGTGTCCCGGCTTGGGGGATTCTCCCTCGGCCGGTGTCCAAAAGGGAGCGCCCAGGAAACGTAGATGGTAGAGGGCGGTGATGATTCCGGCACAGAGAGTTAGCCAGGGCCAAAAGTTTGACCAGTTTCCAGGCCCGCCCGGGTGGATGCTGACCTCGTAGAGCATTTCCTTAGTGATGAAGCCCCCCATGGGGGGAATCCCAATCAGACTGATGGCTGCCAGGACTGCGAGAATGTGGGAGCGCGGCATTTTTCGGGCTAGATGGCCGAGGAGCCGGATATCCCGCGTGCCTGTTTCGTGGTCGATAATCCCCACCACCATGAACATGGCTGCCTTTGCCGCCGCGTGGTTATACAGGTGGAGCGTTGAGCCAATGATGGCTTCCTTTCCTCCATAGCCGAGGAACGTCACGATGAGGCCAAGCTGGCTGATGGTCCCGTAGGCCAGAATTGCTTTAAGATCGAAGGCCCGCAGGGAGAGGAGCCCCCCGGCTATCATGGTTGTCATCCCAAGTCCAATGACAATATACCCCCAGGCCGGATGCTCTCCGAGGATCGGATAAAAACGTGAGAGGAGATATATCCCTGCTTTTACCATGGTAGCAGAGTGAAGGAAGGCACTGATCGGTGTCGGCGCTTCCATAGCGTTAGGGAGCCAGATATGGAAGGGCCACTGGGCGCTCTTAGTCGCCGCGCCCAGGATAATGAGTATGAAGGCTGTTAGCGAAACCTTACTCGCAACTCCGGACATGCCAATGAGCCCGGAGAGGTGCCATTCGCCGGTGGACTGGCCCAGGAGGAGGAATCCGGCAAGCATAGCTAGCCCGCCGCCGCCTGTGATGAGTAGCGCTTTTTGAGAGCCGTAAAGAGCTGCTGGCCGGTCGGACCAAAATCCAATCAGAAAAAAGGAGGTGATACTAGTCAACTCCCAGAAGATAAAGAGCGTGATTAGATGATCAGCGAATACCACCCCCATCATCGAGCCCATAAATGCAATGAGCCAGCCGTAGTAGCGGCCCATGTCTTCGTGTTTGTGGAGGTACCAGTTTGAATAGAGAACGATAAGGAATCCAATCCCAGCGACGAGGAATCCCCACATGATACTTAGGCCGTCCACCAGGAATGAGACTTCGAGATTGGCCGAGGGTGCCCAGGAGATGGAGTGGAGAATAGCCTTTTGGCCCGCCGCGCTCCATTCACCGTAGAGGTCAATCAGCGCCCAGAGGCTTCCTACCGGTGCCGCAATGGCTAGCCAGGCGGCAATATCCCTGTAGCGGTTGGCAAAATAGGGAACCGCGACGGCAATAGCAAAAGGAAAGAAGACAGCGACTAAGATAGAGTTCAAATTAATCAACCATTCTTCACATAGGCGAAGCAACCCAAAAGATTGTATTATATTCACATAGATGAAATCGCCAGGCAAGGAGAGGTTCTTCCGAATAGAAGTTTCTAAAAGTATAATAACAATTAATGGCAGATAATTGAAATAATTTAGGAGGAATGTTGAATGGCCACTGGTATGACCTACCAAATTCACGCCTTGTGCTTGGGGTGGCGCGAATGTGACGTATCATTTCTTCTCTATCTGACCAATGTAGGTCACCGTGCCCGTCTACCTTATTTTATGTGGGCCCTCGTTCCCGAAGAGGGGGAGCTCATCCTCGTGGACACGGGTTTCCTCGAAGGAGATTACAAGGAAAGATATATTGAGTTCGAGGATTACCGCCGGCCGCGCGAATTACTGGCACCCTTCAGTCTAGCGCCCGCTGAGGTGCAGACGGTCATTCTTACCCACCTCCATTGGGACCATTTTTGCGCTGCCCGGCTATACCCCGAGGCGCAATTTCATGTCCAGCGCCGGGAGGTTGAATTCTGGCGCAGTTCAAAGAGCGACTATCACTTCCTTCGCCACTATCTTGGGGACATGGAAGACACTGTTTGGCTAGAGGAAGAGGGGCGCCTCCACCTTCTAGACGGAGAGGCCGAAATCGCCCCCGGTGTTTCCGTCCATCTCACAGGGGGCCACACTCCCGGGCTCCAAATTGTCCGCGTTCGCACCGAGAAGGGTTGGGCCGTCCTCGCCGCCGATGCCGCTTATCTCTTCCGGAGCCTAGAGTCGATGATCCCACCAGGAATTCACGTTCAAGTGGACGCTTGTCTTGCCGCCTTGGACACCATCAAAGAGCTGGCTGACGAGCCTACCCTCATCTTCCCAGGCCATGACGCCGAAACCCTCAAAAAATATTCTGAACAACATCCCGGGGTGAGACGCGTGGTGTAAAATTCCAGGGTAGATTGCGGGTATAATGGGCCATGCTGGCTACGGAAAATTTTGAGAAGGATTTGATACTCTTATTTTGGCTGTATCGGGCACTGCTCCCTTTACTTTGGGGTGCGGTGGCTCTGACGGCCGCGCCAGCTAGTGCCCAGCCCGGGGGCAGGAGTCTGTCCAGGTCTGGACTTGGCAGGCCATCTGGGCTTAGATGAACGCCTTCTCTCTCGAAAAAAGGGGTGTGGCCTTCTCCTATAAATCCCCCCTCTCTCAAATTTCTCACATGCCAAGACGCTAGGGTTCTTAATGTAAAACCGTTGAATGTGGCGGTAGGGTCCGCTCTATCCTTCTTGTCATTCAGCGGGCCTCTAGCTATGGTGGTTGGTACACAATCATTCAGCCGGTGAAATTCCGGAAGGAGGGGTATGTGAAGATTGGGCTGTTTGTCACCAACCAGCAGTATCTGGACCGAGATATGGTGGGCGCGCTCGAAGAGCATTACGTCATGGTTCGACACGCCCGCGATAACGGATGGGACTCTCTGTTTACCGGCCAACACTACCTCAACGAGGGGAACAATAAACAGCTCCAGATCGTTCCCTTTCTGGCTCGACTGGCTGCTGAGGTGGGTGAGATGACTATCGGACTGGGAATCCTTCTAATTAATTTACACAACCCTGTTTATGTTGCCGAGACGGTGGCTTCTCTCGACGTTATCGCAAAAGGAAACTTCGTTTTTGGTGTGGGGCTCGGTTACCGAGAGGTCGAATTCAATGCATTTCAGGTGCCCAAGGGAAAGCGCATTGCACGCTTCGAGGAGTGTCTCGATCTCGTACAGCGTCTCTGGAGCGGGGAGAAAATCACATACGAGAGTGAGGTTTGTAAGTTAGACGCGGTGACGATGAACATCCGGCCTGTACAGAAGCCTCGCCCTCCAATTTGGATCGCGGCTAACAATGACGGTGCGGTCGAGCGGGCTGCTCGGCTTGGAGACGTTTGGTTCGTCAGCCCCCACTCAACGACGGCCACGAACGTTCGCCAGATGAGCGTCTACAAGGCTGAGCTCGAGCGGTGCGGCAAGCCATTCCCAGATGAGGTGCCAATCATAAAGGAGGTTTTTTGCGCCAAGGGCCGTCGGGAGGCTTTGGAGCTTTGCAGTCCTTACCTGAGCGGAAAATATAAGGACTATTTTAAGTGGGGCCAGGACGAGGCGATGCCCAGTGACGAGAGTTTTGATCTGGCGTTCGATGAGCTTCTCCAAGACCGCTTTATCCTAGGGTCGCCCGAGGAGTGCTACGAGCAATTGCGCCCCTACTGGGAAGAGATCGGTGTCAACCACCTTGTCATTCGGACCCATTGGGCCGGAATGCCCCTTTCGTCGGCGCTCCATAGCATGCGGATGATTTCAAGTGAACTTATGCCAGAGCTAAAAAAAATTTAGCCGCTTCTTAAGAATCTGCTAAGGAGCCTATCTCTCCTAGGGAGAATCGAGTGAGTCGCTACATCGACAGCCATAACCATATGCACGCCCTTAGTTGGGATGAGTGGGAATTGTTTGCCATGACTGGTATGGCGGGGGCGGTTCTTTCGTGCGGAAATCCGCATGTCCACCGTGAAATTTGGGAGACCCCGCCCTCGGCTGCAGATATCTTTCGTTTCTGGGACTCCCCCATCCGCTTGGCCAGGGTGGCTGAGGATAAACATTTTATGAGGCTCCGGTGCGCATTGGGCGTCAGCTCGATGATGCGCGTCGATGGTTGGGAAAAACTCACTGAAAAGCTTCCTGAGTATCTTGATGATCCTCATGTTGTGGCGGTGGGCGAGGTAGGCTTGGACCCTTCTCAGTATTTTCAGCTTACCTGGCCCCTGGAGGATCAAGAGCGCTGCCTCGAAGCGCAGGCGCGGATCGCTTCGGAGGCTGGGGTGCCCCTGATTCTACACACCCCGACCCCTAAAAAAAACGCGGATTTTCTCGGGGGCGTGGCTGTGCAAGGAGAGGTCTCTTCCAAAGAGTTCCGGCTTCACTATCTCCGGCGGGATTTGGAGGTCATCAAAAAAGCGGGCCTGGATCATAGCCTGCTTGTCATTGACCACGTGGACGGGACGATTATCGATTATGTTTGCACGGAAACTGCTGCTTGGTGTGCTATTAGTATTGGAAGTGCGCTTCGGCCCATCCATTCCAGCCAAGTGGCTGAATGGGTGCAGAAATACGGACCGGATCGAATCATGTTGAATTCGGATCATCTTGGGTATCGGTCGATCGATTTTTTCTCTGTGCCCAAGGCACTCCGCGCCATGAGGCGGTCGGAAATTCCGGAAATAAACATTCGGCGCGTATCTTTTGATAACGCAAACGAATTGTTCGGGTTGAATCTTTGAAGCGGGATGGGGGTAGCTTTTACATTTCGACCCAACGAATCTCGCTGTCCTGCGTTCTCGTCGAAATTCTCGGAAAATAGGTGCGTTGGGGCTGCTTGCATGGTATAAATTTTCTGTACCCCTAGAATTTTGGGAACTTTTATTTTGGCCGATGTCGGCGGGCTTGGTATTTGCCAACAACAGGACTGAGGCCCATGGCAAAAGTCGAAAGAAAAAATGTTTCGTTCACGCTAAATGGCGATCCTGTAGAAGCCACTGTTCCCATAACGCGATACCTTGTGGATGTTCTCCGCGAGGACCTCTCTATGATGGGAACCAAGCGGGCTTGCGATCAGGGTGTGTGCGGAACCTGTAGTGTGATCATGGATGGAAAGCTCGTAAGCTCGTGTCTGACTTTGGCCGTTCGTGCCGAGGGTGCGGAGATTACCACCATCGAGGGTCTTGGAACATTGGAAGAGGGTCTTCATCCTCTCCAGGACAGTTTCGCCAGGCATGGGGCTACACAGTGCGGCTACTGCACGCCCGGGATGATTGTCTCCGCCTATGCTCTTCTCAACGAAAATTCCAATCCTACCGAAGAGGAAATCAAGCATTGGTTAACGGGAAACCTCTGCCGATGCACAGGCTATCAGAAGATTATCGATGCCATACGCGCCGTCGCCGAGGGGCGGACTGAGCCCGGTCCCGATTCCGGCGCCGTGATTATTAAGACCTATGAAGATGAGACGGGTGCCCAAAAATAGTCACTGGTCTTTTTGGAAGGTGAATTAGATGAAAACCATGATTGAGCACGTTGCCCTTCGCGTCACTGATCTGGATCGTTCTATTTCATTTTACCGTGAGGTCATGGGCCTGAAGCCTGTCAGCCGGCGTAAGCTGGCGGACGGCAATATCACTCAGGTCGTGTTTCGGGTCGGGGAGGATGTTCTCGTTCTTTTCTATAGCCCAAATTTCGAAAAGGCAGATGAGAAAATCGATTTTGATTCCCGGCAAATTTCGGCCTATGAGTCGGGGGAGGCGAACCGGAAATGGCGGGGTGGCATGGATCATCTAGCGTTTTCGCTAGATGAGGAGGAATATCACGCTGTTATCCGGCGGTTGAAGGAGCATGGCTATAAAATTCACAGGGGCGAGGAGAAAAACCTGGGTGCTTTTGGTGTCGGTTATGCAACCTACTTCTACGATCCTGACCAAATTGAGGTCGAAATTAAGCGCTACGACGATCCGCCCGAACAGCCCGGTGACGAATGGTATGAGACTGGCCAAAAAATGGATGATTAGTATCCTTTTTCCGGGAACGCGTCCAGCCAACCCTGGGCTGCTGCCTTGATGACCCGGAGGGCATTACGGCCTCCCATATCTGCTCCTTTTTCAAAATCCCCTTCGACGTTTCCCATCTGGTTGGTTACGTGTGCAAAGCAGATAACCGGTTTTCCACGCGCTCGGGAAAAAGCGTAGAGGGCGGCTGCTTCCATCTCGACGGCAAGGATCCCTTTTTCGCGACAGAAATTGATGGCGGTTTCCGTCTCACGGAAGGGGGCGTCGGTTGTCCAAGTGGCGCCGCGCTCGATGGTGTCCGGAATTCCGGAGAACGCATTTCTCAGTGTATTAAGCAGATCTTCGGAGATTTCGCAATATTCAGTCGGCGGGAGGTAGTGATAGCTCGTGCCCTCGTCGCGAAGGGATTTATCGATTAAGACGAAATAGGGAGGCTTCCGAATTGGAGAAATCTGGCCCGATGAAGTCATACTGATCACGAGATGGCAGCCGGAGACGAACATTTGCTCGGCGATGAGTACCGCGAACGGTGCCCCCACCGCGCAACCGACGATACCGAAGCGAATTTCGTCGAGAGTGAAATCATAGAGTTCGGTGTGATAGCAGGCCCAGGATTCGTTTCTGTGGGCCTCGCCTGACCGCTTTAAGGTCTTGAGGATGTCCCCGTCTGGATCGAGGAGGCAAATAGAAGGGACGCTCCCACCTAAGATCGACAGCTGCCTCCTCGCCTCGCGCATGAGGTTCTTTGGGTCGAATACAGAAGGTTCCCTGGAATTTTTCCGGGACAAAATTGGCGGGATTTTGGATTCACGCATGGACAGATTTTAATCAACCCGGTCCCCGCGGTAAACAGGAGGTCTACCCGTTCATTTGCTTCGTGGTATTCTATTTCTACGTAGGTAAAATGTGGTTTGGGTGGTGAATTCTATCGGGGATTTGAATGGCCCAGGAAAACGGCAGAAACATGCGATCGAGCTCTGAAGCGACCCATTTCATTGGAGCGCGAATTCCCCGGATTGACGGGGCTGAGAAAGTGGCGGGAGAGGCTCGATTTGCGGCGGATTTAGGGTTTTCCGGTGCGCTTTCCGGGCGGATGCTGCTCAGCCCCCATCCCCACGCAATCATTCGGCGGATTACTACCCGGCGTGCCTGCGCCCTGCCCGGTGTTATGGCGGTGGTAACAGATGCGGATGTTCCCCCAATTCGCCTTGGTCAGTACGTATTTGACGAGACCTTGTTTGCGCGCGGCCGGGTGCGCTATGCGGGTGAACGCGTGGCGGCGGTCGCAGCGGTGGACGATGAGACGGCTGAGGAAGCTTTGTCCCTCATCCGCGTGGAATATGAAGATCTTCCCGCCGTTTTCAATCCCGAAGAGGCCCTCGTCGAAGGTGCCCCGCTAATTCACCCCGATTTGGAGTCCTATAAGGCATTTAACGGAAACATTCGGGAGGGAAACAATCCTTGCCTCATCCGCGTTCGCCGCGGCGATCCCGAGACTGCTTTAGCCCGATCGGACCAGATTTTTGAGGACACCTACGAGACCCAGCACATGCACCCTGGTTACCTGGAGCCCCGCGCTTGCCTCGTCGATCCCGGGTCCGGAGGGAGCTTCACCGTATGGACCCCCACTCAGTCCGTGTTTGGACTTCGCGCCCTCATCGCATCAGCCTTGGGAATTAGCCTCTCAAAGCTGCGCGTTGTTTGTACTCATGTGGGTGGCGGCTTCGGAGGAAAGACGTTCCACTGCCTCGAGATTGTGTGTGTCCTGCTCGCCTCAAAGGCGGGCCGACCCGTGCGGATGGTCCTTGACCGAGAGGAGGATACTCTGACGAGCTATCCCCGCCATCCATTTAGGGTCCATATCGAAACGGGGGTCAGTGCTAAGGGGAAGCTGCTTGTGCGGCGTGCGCGAATTATTGGTGATACGGGAGCCTATGCGAAATCAGGGCCCAACGTTCTTGGCCGGACGGCCTATTGTGTCACTGGACCCTATTGCATGGATCATCTCTCCATCGAAGCCAAGTTGGCCTATACTAATAACATCCCCTCCGGTTCGGTGCGTGGGCTCGGTGCCCCCCAGGCGGCATTTGCCTGCGAGGTGCAATTAGACCGCATCGCCCGTGCACTGGAGATGGACCCCCTCGAGTTCCGCCTCAAGAACGTTTTGCGGGACGGTGACCTCGATTATGTGGGCACGAAAATGTATGCGGTCAGCATGGAGGAGACCCTCCGAAAAGCAGCGGGGGCGATCGGCTGGGGTATGCGGAAAAAGAGGCCAATGGAAGGATTTGGTGTCGCCTGCTCGCGTTTTCCTACAGGCGGTGGTCCCTCAGGAGCCACGCTTCGGGCGAATGAGGATGGCACCCTAATTGTAGCCGTGGGTGGGAGTGACCTGGGCACCGGCTCGGATACAATTGTGGCTCAGGTGGCGGCAACCGAGATGGGTGTGGATATATCACAAATTTCAGTGACCAGTGCCGATACGGGTGCAGTGCCTTACGATCGAATTACTGGCGGGAGTCGTACCACTTACAATGTGGGCCACGCGGTGCGCCTCGCAGCTTTGGACATGAAAGAGCAGCTTCTCCTAGAAGCTTCGGAGATGATAGAGGTCGCGCCCGAGGATTTGGAATTCGCCGACGGGAGTGTCCATTCCAGAGCTGAGCCGGGCCGCCGGTTTTCCCTGAAGGAACTGGTTGCCCGCGCCTATACCCAGGGGGCCGGACCGCCTATTGGGAGGGGAACCTTCCGGGGGTTAAATCCTGCGCACGATCTGGCTGCTGTCGAGGGTCATCCCGAGCCGGCCCGGACGGCGCCCCAGTTCGCAACCCAAATTGCCCACGTACGCGTAGACCCGGACACAGGCGAAGTGAAGGTACTCCGACTGATAAATGCCCAGGATGTGGGGTTCGCGTTTAATCCCCTACAACTCGAAGGACAGATGGAAGGAGGGGTCGTCCAGGGCTTGGGGTTCGCCCTTACTGAAGAGCTTTCCTTAGAGGATGGTCTCCTGCTAGCGCCGGGACTTGAGCATATGCTCATGCCAACATCGATGGACATTGGACAGCTGGAGAGTTTCATCGTTGAAGAAGGAGCGGCGGACGGCCCCTACGGTGCAAAGGGGGCGGGCGAGTCGCCCATCGTTGCAACTGCTGCTGCCATCGTCAACGCTATCGCTGATGCGATCGGGGCGTTTGTGCATGAATTGCCTGTGACCCCAGAGCGTGTTCTTCGAGCAGCACAAAAGAAAAATAGTAAATAATTCAAGAATTCTAAAACTGAGGTGCATCTTAAAGTACATGTCAATGATATGCTTTGCATCTTTATGCTTTTTCGGCTTCGGGTTATTTTTTGGTCACCGCCGCCCCAATGTGTTGTCAATAGGTGCTGGGTCTTTAAAGGAGGGGAATTAGGTGGCGAATTTATGTTGTGCCGGTGGTCCCGGAGGTGGTGTTGATGACAGTGGCTTGAAGGCTGCTGTGCAGGATATGTACTCAAAAGTGGCCGAAGGAACTGAAAATTGCTGCGGCGGCGGAGAGATGCTGATGGGGGCGGACAGCCTCATGGCTAGTGGCTACACAGCCGAGTCTGTCGCGGGGCTTCCGGAGGAGGTGGTTTCCTCGAACGCTGCTTGCGGAAATCCAATCGATCTGGCGAGGCTCCAAGAAGGCGAAACTGTCCTCGACCTAGGCTCGGGAGCGGGACTTGATTGCTTCTTGGCCGCATATGAGGTGGGCGAGTCTGGCCGGATCATCGGGATCGACATGACCGATGCTATGCTCAAAAAGGCTGAAATGAACCGGGAAAAGTTGGGACTAAGTAATGTTGAGTTTCGAAAGGGCGAGATGGAGACGATGCCGGTATCGGACGGGGAAGTGGATGCCATCATTTCCAACTGCGTTATCAACCTATCGCCCGACAAGAAGGCGGTGTTCAACGAATCATACCGTGTTCTGCGACCTGGCGGGCGCTTTGTTGTATCGGACGTCATTCACAATGGGAACTTCAACCCCTCCAGTTCGACCGAGGATTGGGTCGCCTGTATCGCCGGGGCAATCAGCGAGAAGGAATACCTCGGCGGTTTACGGAAGTCGGGATTTGAGAATGCCGAAATTCTCACCCGAAAGCCCTATCTCGCCGAAGGACTTTTGAGCGTGACTATCCAGGCAGTCAAATCCTGAAAGGAACTGTTCTAGCCGAGTATTTTTCGGGAGGCCTCGGGTACGGTCATTCCTGCGCGAACCCCCAGTGTCTCGGCCTTGCCGTTCGCCGCCGAAATTTTACCGTCATTCCAGGTACTCATCACATCGCCGATTCGCGCTGTCATAGAACCCACGGCGGCGGCGGCGATTCCGGCTTCTTGCAGCGGACCGAATGAAGATATTCCCGAGTTGTCCAGCCCCTTTCCTGCATCGTTCGCGATGACTCCCTTGAGACGGAGAGGGATGACAAATTTTGAGAGGGTTTCGCCACAGTGGGATGCCTGGACGAACATGTCGTTGGGCCGTGGCTCCTTAATTGAGCGTAGAACAGGTATGCCCCATGAGGCGTAGACTATACCGTTTGGGGTTTTCTCAAGTGTATAAATCTTGTTTGAAATCGCTTCCTCGCCCAGGTCGGTGGGATACCTAGAGGGGGCTCGGAGCATGAGTCGTGAGGCTTCAGCGATGGGTTGTCCGATCTCCACTCCAAGCCCAAGGGCAATCCCGTTGGCGTGACCTACAATTCCTTTGTGCACTGATTCCCCGTCCGCAAGGCGGGCAGACATCGTTTCGCAGGCGGCAGCGGGCATCCCGTGGTTCTCGGCGAGGGCTAGACCACTAATTCCAGCATCGTCCTTACCCACCCCAGCGGCGTGGGCGATTCCCCCCTTGGCTCCAATATTGAGTGCCCAGGCCACCGTCGGACCGGCGGCGTAGGAGCCAGATATGATGATATCCTCTCCCGTCACCCGTTTGTCGAAGTAGGTCATTGAGTCGGCGTAATATATTTTACCGTTCTCGTCCTCGTAGGCGAGCGTAATTGGGTCCAGGGTCATGGAGACTCTTCCTATTCGGGGGGGTGGCTGCAAATTTCGAGTGCAGCTGCGAGGTAGACTCGCGCGGCGGTCAGTAGGTTATTGACCGAGACGTGTTCGCCGGCGGCGTGCATCCAGGTTTCAGAATCGGGGTGGCTGAAACCACCCGGGCCGTAAACGGCGCAGGGGATGTCGTAGTGGTTGAAATGGGTCGAGTCGGCGGCAGGGAGCCGGATGATGGGTTTCGAGGACGATCCGATAATATCCTCACGCGCGGTTTGCAATGCCTTGATGATAGGTGCCCCGGGATCAATATAGGTAGGGGGATCGTTTACGTAGAGAGAAAGCGTGGCCTCGGGGGCCCCAGAACTTTCGGCAATTCCCTTCAAAATTTCTCGTAGCTCGCGTTTCACCCCATCAGCAGTCTGACCGGGAACGGTCCGAACATCCAGGTATAAACTTGCCTCAAATGGGTTTCGCGAAAGGCGCCAGGGTAGGCCGCCGCGCACCGCAGCTATCGTCACCGAAGGACGTTCGTCCATGAATTTGTTCCGCTCGCTGTAGCTGGGCGCCCAATCCATCACGGCGGATTGAATTTTGTGAATTTCCTCGACTGCGTTCCGGTGTCCCGGCCTTTTGCCGTGGGCGCTATGGGCCATGGTTCCGGTTGCCGTAATTTTTGCCCAGACACAGCCCATATTGGCGTTCGAGACATGGAGCGTGGTGGGCTCGGCGAGAATGGCATAGTCTGCGGTTATCCCATGGGTGATCAGATAGCGAGTGCCAGTACCGTAGCCTGCGAAGGATTCTCCCTGGAACTCTTCGATAGGGGCTTTTTCGATTTCTCCAACCACCCCAGCTAGGGTGATGTCGCCCGTGAGCTCGATGCCCCCGCCGGCAATAGCTTCGAGTACGACGAGCGCACTGGCGAGGCCGCTTTTCATGTTGTTGGCGCCAAGGCCCCAGACCCACCCGTCCCGGTACACGGCCTTGGGCTTGAAGCCCTCGCCGGTGAGGTAGTCCTCGTCGCCGCTATAGGAGGTGTCCATGTGCCCGGTAAAGAGGAGGTTAGCTCCGCCACCCGTGCCGGGCAGGGTGCCCACAGCGTTCGGCCTCCCTTTGCTGACCTCTTGTAGCTGGGTGCGCAGGCCCGCGCGGCGCATCCGCTCTTCCAAGTAGGTCGCCATTTCTGCCTCACCACCCGTTGGGCTGGGAATGTCCACCATCTCTATCAATGTCCGGCGCAGGACGTCCTCGCGAATGTGCTGTTCGACACGATGGAAATCGGGATGGAGCATGGCTATCCTCCGAGTGCGGCCCTTTAGCTTTTGCGAGCCGAATATGAAAGGAATGAACGAACTACAAGATAGCTGAGGATGAACTCCGGTTTCAATTCGCTCGGCTCTGTCGATGGTCTTTATTGTTCCTTAAGTTTCATGTAAGTAGAAGCTGGTTGTCTCGCCTGTTCCGGCTGGACCCTCGTAGGTATAGGCCTGGGTGCTCGTGCCCAAATTTTCCGGACAATTTTTTGAACGGTTGGTTTCGTGAAAGGGTAGCTTCGAGTGAATCGAAAAATTGTTCTGTTGGTGGTGGCTGCGGTGCTTGTTACAGCAGCGATACTTTTTCTTGTTCCTGGTCCCGGACGTCCGCCCCTGAGAAAGGCTGTCGCAACAAGGACTCCGCTCGCGGTAATGATTAAGGGCCGGGCCCTGTTTGTTCAAAACTGCATGATTTGTCATGGGCGAAATGCCAAGGGAACCGATAAGGGTCCCCCGCTTGTCCACAGAATTTACGCGCCGAATCACCACGGGGATATTGCTTTTTATGCTGCTGTCGAGCGTGGTGTTCGTCAGCATCACTGGCGCTTTGGCGACATGAAGCGGCTGCCCAATATCCAACGAGAGAAAGTTGCTCAAATCATTGCCTATGTTCGAAGCCTTCAGAAAAAAGAAGGAATTTTTAATTGAGCGAGCTGGATCAGCTGAATGCCCTAAGAGAGGAGCGTCTCCGGCGGACAGTGGCAATTTGTGCGAAGGCCCATCCCTTCTATAGAAGGAGATTCAAAGAAGATGGAATTGATCCGACCAGAATCAAAACCCTTTCCGATTTAGACAGACTTCCGCTGACGCAAAAGAACGATTTCATGTCAGATCCCGCCTCGTTTTCACTCGATCCGGCCCTGGCGATAGATCTTACCTTTGAGGAGAGGACTCTCTGGAACATTGCCTATACGACTGGGACGACTAGCGGGCGGCCCTCGCCGTTCTTCAACACGACCCATGATCAGTATCACATCATGATGCAGGCACGGGCCTGCAACGAGGCTGAGGGCCTTCGCCTGGGCGACTCGATTGCGAACCTCTATCCACTCTCTCCTATGCCTCTGGGCGGATACCTGTGCTGCGTGCGCTCGGCGGAGATTATGGGTATCCCGAGCGTGAGCGCCCTGACAGGCAGCCCACATCCGGACTATCCGGTGCGCCGGAACTTGGATGAAGCTGTTGGTGTCGTCGAGGCTGCAGGAGTCACGGTAATTTGGGGCGTGCCGAGTTTTGTGCGGCGATTTCTACGTCATGCGAGAGAGCGAAGAGCGCGACTGAACCGGTCTCGCATGGTATTGACTACTGGCGAAGCGGTGAGTGCTGGCCTGCGTGAGGAGTATATGGACCACCTCCATTACTTCGGTGCGAAGGATCCACAAGTGCGTGTCCGATATGCAGCCACCGAGATGCAAGGCGGTCTCATTCAGTGTAGCAACGAGGCACTTCCGCACAACATCGTGCCCGAGCTTTATTATCTCGAAGTGGTGGATCCCGAGACGGGGAGGCGTATGCCCGAGGGCGAAGAGGGGAACATCGCCCTCACCCATCTTCATCGCCGGGGGACAACTTTCTTGCGCTATCTCATCGGCGACCTTATCGCACTTCGGTTGGAGCCCTGTCCCCACTGCGGGCGCCTCGGGGAGCGTATTGTGGTGCCGCCGCGGCGCACGGGGGATCTGATAAAGGTCAAGGGGATGCTGCTCAACCCTGAAGCCGTCTTCGAGACCTTGTCGGCCGACCGGGGAATTCGTGAGTATCAGCTGGTCATCCGGAAACGGGAAGAGGGCAACTTGGACTCGATGGATGAATTTATTGTCCGGATAGAGGCTGCCGAGGGCGAACATGAGCGGCTGGCTAGAGAAATTCCCCTGCTCGTTCAGCGGGCGGTTTTGGTTACCCCGCAGGTCGAGTTTTCCGCTGAGGGGAAAATTCATGACCCCATGAAAAATGTTAAGGCCCGGCGGTTGGTGGATCTCAGGGAAAAATAGCCTGCCCCGAGAGAATGTTCCCCGGGGCGACTCGTCTTTCCCAAAATATTAAACTCCTAGATAGCGCATCCTGGTTTCCCGGTCCTCGAGCAAGTTCGAAGAGGCCCCCTCCCAGCGGATAGCACCCTTTTCGATCAAGTAGGCGCGGCTGGTGATGGAGAGTGCCATCCGGAAATTCTGCTCGACAAGAAGGATGGCAATGCCCTTTTTTTGAATCTCGACCAGGACTTCTTGGATGGTTTCAACGTAGGCGGGCATCAACCCTTCGGTTGGCTCATCTACGAGCATGAGTTTGGGCTCGGTCCCGAGACCGCGCGCCATGGCGAGCATCTGCTGTTCTCCGCCGCTGAGCTGGTTGCCCTTATTGGTAATGCGCTCCTTGAGAGGAGGGAAGAGGCTGAAAATCCAGTCAAGGTGATCATCGAGGTTCTTGGCCCCATCGATGGGGAAGCGGCTAATTTTCAGGTTTTCGAATACTGTCAAATTAGTAAAGATTTGGCGGTCTTCGGGTATCCACGATATCCCGTTTTGGGAAACGGTATGGGCCTCCGCCTCGGTGATATCCTGATCCAGCATCTTGATCTTGCCGCTTTGGGGCCGGAGAAGACCCATGACGGATTTCATGGTGGTGGATTTTCCCGCGCCATTTCGGCCTAGGAAGGCCACAGCTTCTCCCTCCCCCACGGAAATACTCAAATCATGCAGAACGTGGCTCAGACCATAGTAGGTATTAATTTTTTTGACTTCGAGCATTATTCCCTCAGATAAACGCGCTGGACCTCCTCGTTCGCGCGGATTTCCTCGACGGTTCCCTCGGCTAGAAAATTTCCGTTGTGAAGAACAGTGATTTTATCAGATATACCTAGGACGACCTCCATGTCATGTTCGACGAGGATGATCGTTAAAGGGTTGGCCAGGCTTCGGATGAAATGGCCTGTTTGCTGCGTTTCTTCTGGGCTCATCCCTGCGGTCGGCTCATCGAGTAGGAGGATGGTGGGTTTCGTAGCGAGAGCGATGCCGATTTCCAGATACCGCTGCTCGCCGTGTGCGAGGGTTCCGGCCAGCTCATTAATTTTGTCCGATAGGTTGATTCTTTCGATGATATCGTCAGCCTCTTCGAACAATTCCTTGTGGGTGTTGATATTGGTCCAAAAATTAAAAGTAGTTTTCCGTGATTGCGCAGCGATTCGGATGTTTTCTCTTACGGTCAATTTGGAAAATATATTCGTGATCTGATAGGTTCTTCCGATTCCCTGGTGGGAACGCTCGTGAGAGGAGAGCTCCCCTATGTCTTTCCCTCGAAAAATGATTTGACCGGTAGTGGGAAGGAGGTCTCCTGCGATCATATTGAAAAAAGTCGTTTTTCCCGCGCCGTTGGGACCGATGATGGAGCGAAGCTCGCCGGGCTCGACGGAATAGTCAACGCCGTTCACCGCGATGAGACCCCCAAAATGCTTGCTGAGATTGATGGTTTCCAGAATTGCCATTTCGGATTTCCGTTTATTTCGAGGGCGATTCGTCTTCGCGCTCATTGGGATTTTCGAGGTGCCGTTTTGCGCGGTACTCCAGGGTGAGGGCCCGGATGGTTCCTAAAATGCCGTTCGGCACGAAAAGCACGATCAGAATGAAGATGCCGCCGACCCAGGCCTCCCAATATTGGAAGATATCGCCTAGGCAACCCCAATTCTCAATGCATATGATTTTGTATTTGACAAATTCAACGCTCATGAGTTGTCTCATGTACCAGTAGATGAATGAACCCACAAAAGGACCCATGAACGTTCCAGCCCCGCCGAATAGCGTGATGATGACAATCTGCCCAGAAGTGATGAAATGGATATTTTCGATTGGAACGGTTTCTCCGTAAATGATAGCAAGCGCTCCAGCCACGCCCGAGATCGCGCCGCTCAGCGTAAACGCCATCAGGCGCACCTTGGTCACATCGTATCCGCAGATTCTGGCGCGGTCTTCGTTTTCGCGTACCGCGCGCAATACGTGTCCAAAGGGCGATCGGAGAATTTGCCATATGATCAGGACGAATACTCCTGTGAAAAAGTAGACGAAGTAGTAGGTTATATTTGCGTTCATGATCCCGACGCGGAGGCCGATGGAGCCCAGGCGCATGTTTTCGATCCCGCCCAGGCCGTCGGTCCCGCCGGTGAGATCATCGAAAGTTTGGGCAGCATAGTAGAAGATCATGCTGATCGAGAGGGTGACCATGGCGAAATAGACCCCTCTCTTGGCGCTGCATATTTTTCCGACTGACCAGGCCACGAAGGTCGATACGATAATGCAGGAAACCATCGAAATTTCGAGCGGGAGCATTTTGAAGGTGTTTGTAATCCAGGAGGGGACCGGTGTTCCGGACTTGAACCAAGCGTGCATTAATCCGACGGTATAGCCCCCGACCCCGAAGAAAGCGCAGTGGCCAAGGGACAGCATTCCCGTGTTGCCGAGGAGGATATTGAAGGCCATTCCGAAGAGGCTGTAGATAAGGATTTGTATCATCAGCGGGGTGCTGGGGACGAAACCCCGTATTTCCGAGAGAACCTCGGTGAGTAATTCATGGTCGCTGTCTTCCAGCCAGATAATGGTTCCGTTTAAGGCATCGAACAAGAAAGGATAAACGAGGAGGACTCCTCCCAGTATTAGGATTCCGTAGTTGTCAAAGATTTCGAACCATTTGGCCAGGAGATCTTTCCGGCTGGTGCGGTGAATCGGTGGATCGGTTTCCACGGCTAAAATTTCTCCATCTTTTGCTTTCTAGTCGAACGCGCCTTCTTGCCCGAAAAGACCTCTTGGCCGCAGGAGCAGGATGAACGCCATTACGATAAAGAGAAGGATATCGGAGGCTTTTTCCCAGAAATCAGGCCCAATGGCTGTTCCGGTTAAATTCTGAACCACGAACTGAGTCCTGCCGATTAGGGGAGTGAGCGCCCATAATTGCCCCAGTATCAGACCCCCGATAACGGGGCCGATGAAACTTCCCATTCCCCCTACGACGACGACGATAAAAGTTTGCACAAGGATCAGCTCGCCCATCGTGGCGTCCACTGAGTAAAGCGGCGAAATCATAATTCCAGAAAATCCAGCCAGGGCAATTCCGAGCCCGAACGTTTGTCGCCAGATTTTGGATACGTTAATTCCCAGAACTTTTACCATGGTATTGTTGTTCGTTCCCGCGCGAATCATCATCCCCAGATTTGTACGGTAAATTAATAGCCAAAGAAGCAGGACCAAGACCGCGGCCATAATGATAGTGAAGCTTCGATACGCGCTGATGTTCAGCGTGTCGGTTTTTAGGATGGAAAATTGAAACATGGGGGGAATGTTTAACGGTCTGCCCGGTCTCCCCCAAATCATACGGACGAAGTCCGGAAGAAAAATTGACATGCCGAACATGATCAGAACTCCGGAAAAGCGCTCATTTTCCGTATTATAAATTCGACTGACAACATACTTCTCCAAAATAGTTCCAAGGAAATACATCACGATCGGAACGAGAATTAAGGCAGCGATAAAAGAGAAATTTGGTCCAAGGAGATTGGATAGAGTGCTCACGACGGTATATCCGACATAAGCCCCGAACATGTAAAAAACACCATGCCCGAAATTGATGATTCCCATCAGGCCGAAGATGATAGAAAGGCCAAGGGCAAGGAGGACCCAGAAAGAACCCTGTACGAGCCCTAGAAAAAGGTGCTGAACGAATTCGGAAAATTCGACTCCGCCCGTTGTAGGCAAAACAAAGACCTCCCGCTAAAGGCCCATTTACGGCCAGGGCCTAGCTTGGCACTATTCTTTGTCGGGTTGGTTATAGGCGAGGATGGAGAAAAAGACCAGGGTGGCTATTTTGCAGCCACCCCGGTCCACACCTACCAACTAGTCGTTAAGTTCTAGTTTTACTAGCTGGTTCGGACGCTTTTAAGCCCTTTCCCGTGCACGAAAGGGTGTTTCCCTCGCCCTTCGAGCTACCGATTACCTCTAAGTGGTCGAACTTGTGTTTCATTTCTGATTTGGATTTGCCTTTTACGACAAACACTTCGGAAATGCAGACATGATCACAAGGCCGAATGGTGCATTTTCCTTTGCTATATTGGAAGGTCTTGCCTTCGAGGACCCTTGCAAGCTTGAAATGATCCTTAGGCTTATACAAGTTTGTTTCGCGGGAGGTATCGAGAATTAGCCGGGTAAGATCGTGTGCCAGCATGCCATAGCTTGAGCAAGGACGCTTTCTCCTTGCGAGGAACTTGTCGTTCAGTATTTTCGCGTTCGGATATTTGCTGGCCAAGCTTGGGTGCCACATCATGGCGGCGTTGAGTCCGTGGTAAGAGCCGGGCCCAGCGGCCTCTGGCATCGTTATCTCAGTTGCGCCGCAGACGACCTGCATTTTTTTATGTAGGCCGGCCTCCCGCATCTGCTTGACGAACGCCACTTGCCTTGCACCCCAATTTAAGGAATACAGAACATCAGGCTTTTCCTTGAGAATTTTCGGGAACGTAGCCGAATAGTCTTGCGAAGTTGGGAACGGGACCCATGAAATGGATCGGTTTGCGTCCCAATCGAGGTTAAAATCTTTCGTTAGTTTTTTGAACGCAGGGACGAACATCTTAGGCCAGATGTAGTCGTCAAAGAGGCAGTGGATTTTCTTTCCCAGTTTGTTCTCCGCAATGTAGGTAATCGAGCTTGCTGCGAGCTGGTAGGGTGTTGTATTCGCGGTGAAGAAAAGAGGGGACATTTTCATCGCGTTGCCCGGAGTCGCGAGAATGTGTTGCGGGTAGTTTGCATAGATGATCTTGCGTTTTTTGGAGAAACCGTTCAGGCGCATCTCTTCGGGTCCTACCATGGAACCGGCAAGGAAATCGATTCGGTGGTTGTCTAGGAGGTCAAGGGCGTGGGTTGTTACTTGGTCCCACTTGAACTGATCGTCCCGGAAGAGGAGCTTGACTTTTCGGCCGTCAATACCGCCTTCTTTGTTAATGTCGTCAATAGCGATTTTGACGCCCTCCACTTGGTCGAATGCCTCTGTGGAGTAGGGGCCCGTCGTGGGATGGATAGAACCCCATTTTATCGGTCGGGCGCCTAGGCCTTCCTTGAGAAAAGGAGGGGCGGTCTGCGAGGCGATAACGCCCCCAATAAGTGCTGCACCTTTTAGAAACGACCTTCGATTGTGTCCACTCATTTGGATCAGCCCTCCTATATTTTATCTGAGGTGAACTTATCTCCTTGGCCCGGAAAGATTTGTATCTTTTCCGAATCCCCCGAATATGCCCTCCCCTTGTTGGGGCAAAAAAAACCCATCACAACCCAAGAGTCGGTCCCCGCAAACCATTAATAATTATAGTGTATTGGGATAAGATACTAGGGAGTAGGCCTGGCAATGTCAAGAGGCATTATTCGTTAAAAACTCCCGAATTGCGCAGTTGGTTAAGAGGCTGGAATGTACATTCTATTTAGCTGATAAAGAACGAACAATAGTCGATTGTTCATGAAGTTATTGCAGTTAGGGTAACACGGCAAAACCATTTTCCGAAGTTTGACCGAACCACCTTCCTCATGGAAACCATCAGGCATAAGTGATACTAGCGAAGCTGTATTTTAAAGATTTGGAGGTAGATCTAATTGCGGCGGGTATCATATCGCTCGGGGTCGATAGAATGGTCACCAGAAGAACTACTTGGGGAAAGGTAAAGTTGCCCTTTTTAGCAGGAGGCACGATCTTTTTAGTCTGCAAAAAGGTTGGGAATGCGGGAAAGATCGAATTTTAAGTGCGAAAAAGTTTGAAAAATTTGACATTTATAACTGGGTAGGTAAGGCCGCCTCGGATGTTGTCTTGATCTGTTCCAGTAGGCTCAGAAAATAAGACATGCAAAAATGCTGCAGCAGTTTGCTGTTTTTGAATATGGGAGTTCGCTGAATGCCGAATTTCGCCATTTTATGCTGTGGAGGTTGTTGCTAAATTCTGCACGCTAACAAGCTGGACGGGTAAAGAGAAAAGATTAAACCGTAAATGTCGCATCCTCTGTATCCCATGCGAAAGAAAGCCTGGAGTGATGTCTTGGTTTCTGCCCAGAATTGGCTCAGAGTCTGTTTTGTGATGAAAGGGAACTCGATATGGATTGCAAGGGGTAGCCCGCCACTATTATCACCCCGATACCTCAGGTCGTTAAGAGCATTCGGCCCACTTCTACAAGAGGGAAACTGGCGAGGCCTACCGTGATGGCAATATCGGAATCCCGTGAATTTCCGGGGATCATTGAAATGGGAGGTATTCTGGGAGAGGTCAATGGGCCTTTCCGGAACAAACTTAAACACAATTTTAGGTTGAAAAGGATTTAGGAGTGCGCAATTGATGTGTTCTTTTTTGGGGGGGACGGGGGTAGCGCGGTTGCTTGGCAGTTGGCCTTAATAGGGGGTTTAATGAGTTCATCAATGCCTCAGAGTGGAGTTACAAAATAATCTGAAAAATAGGAGAGTAATTGTGAGCAAGATTGTCGGTCTAATTGGCCTTGGTAAGATGGGCGGTGCGATTATGGCCAATCTTTTGGAAGCGGGTCATCCTGTCGTGGGGTGTGACATAGTCCAAAAGCGGGTCCGTGAACTAGAGGCATTGGGTGGGGAAGGGGCTGCATCGGCAGAGGAAACCGCCGCGCGCTCGGATGTGCTCATGCTCTCGCTTCCAGGAGATGCTGATGTGGAGCGCGCCCTATTGGGACCGAGTGGAGCACTTTTCGGCCTTGGACAGGGTCAGGTAGTGGGGGATTTTTCCACGGTTCTTCCGGTGACTTCTCAGCGTATGGCGAAAGCTCTGAGCGAAGCTGGTGCTTTCTACCTGGATACTCCCATTAGCGGCAATCGACGCATCACCCGGGAGCGCGGGGGAACCTTAATGGCAGGAGGCGAGGAGCGGGCCTTCCGGAGAATCCGGCCCGTTCTACGAAAAATCACCCGTTTCCAGTTCTATATGGGCACGAGCGGTCGGGGGGCGCTGACCAAGCTCGTTGTGAACACGATAAGCGAACTCAATCGGACTGCCCTCGCCGAGGGCCTCACATTCGGGATGATGGGAGGGATCGATGGCGGCCTGCTTCTTGACGTCTTGGCCTCGGGGTCGGCCTACTCTAAGCAAATCGATCATAAGGGCGAGCGAATGCTTAATGGGGACTTTAAAGACCCTGAGGCCACCACCGAGATGTGTGTCAAGGATGCTGAGCATATACTCAATGCGGGGGGTGAAATTGGTGCTTATCTTCCCCTTACGGCGCATCGCTCTCAACTTTATCAGGCCGCCGCACGGATGGGGCACGCTGGAGACGATCCAGCGAGTATCATTACTCTGTATAAAACTTTAGCGGGAAAGAAGAAGGTGTCGTCTAAAAATAGAACGGACCGAAAAGGACGGCGATAGATTTTTTTTATTCAATTAGCGCTTATGCAGGGTTAATTTTTCCGAGGGATTTGGATTCAGGCTGGAACTCTAGGATTGTTCATTGTCCATCAAAGGGTTCGCTGGTTGAAATTCAGGTTGTCGTTGCACACTGAATTCAATCCGAATTTTTAGGGTTGTCTTTCCTGGGATGACTTGACCCCAGAACCGAGCCGCTTATATGCGATGAGGTAGCTAAATCGGCAAAGGAGGCCGAAAGTCGATGGCAAAGAAAAGGCCCAACAGAAGAAATTCACTGGAGCCTAAGAAGAAAAGAAGTCGTACGACCAGCATGATTGCAGTGTTACTCGTGGCGATTGCAATTGGCGTGGGTTCCAAGATGATGGGTGGCAACGAGAGCGCTATTCCTCCCCCAAAAACCGCTGGAGGAAAAATAGTAGTCCTCGAGTTTTTTGATTATGGTTGACCCCACTGCCGGATGGCGCAGGGTGCGCTGACTCAGCTTCGGGAAAGATTTAAAAATCAAATTGAATTTCATCATAAAGACTTTCCGCTCCGGGATGTGACGGCCATGGCAGCGGAAGCGAGAAGATGTGCAGAAAAGTTTGATAAAAAAGGCCAGATGCACATGCTCATGCTTAACGGGCAGCGTCGCTGGACCCTCAGCCAGGCACCTCAGAATATATGGGCGAAATATGCCAGAGGTGTCGGTGCCGATATGGCGGAGTGGCGCTCGTGCATGTCTTCGGGCACGTTCCGGAGTGCTGTGAAGTCGGACAAAAACCTCGGTTTGAGAATGGGGGTAAACTCCACTCCTACGATTTTCATCGGGGAAAAAAAGTTGGTCGGATCCGTCCCTTTCAAGGCTTTGGCCATGGCTGTTCGCGCGCAGATGAATTAAACGTGCCGACTGATTTCTAGCGAGGAACCGGACTTGAAATTTATTTTACTGCTTCGCCGACCCATGGCGGTCCTGATCTTTCGGGTCTGCTTGGGAGGGTTCTTCGCGCTTGCTGGAACCGCAAAGATGGGACAGCCGGCCAACCTGTTTGCCAATCAAATAAAATCGCTTGGCATTCTTCCGAATGGTTGGGAGACGCCAGTGGCCTATGTTCTTCCGTGGATAGAACTTGTTTCGGGAGTTTTTCTTTTTGCGGGTTTATTTGCAAAGCAGACGACTCTTTTAATCGGGGCGCAGCTTGCCGCCTTCTCAGTCGCACTTGCCGCTGCGATTGGTGCGGGAAGAGCTCCCGAGTATTGCGGCTGCTTGCCCGGTGTCAACGAAACACCGGTGCAGGCGTTGGCTCTAGATGTGTTGATGATCGCTTGGCTCGTTACTTCATTCCGGGGACTTCCTGGTGATTTATCCCTGGACGGTTGGCTCGGCGGGGATGTTAATACAAAAAACCCTCCTCTCTGAATCTAGGCTATGAATGAGTCCTGTAACGTAGGTTTATAAAATGGTTGTAGTTCGAGACTATATTCCGATTTTGGTCTTCATTTTGTGGAAGTACTCGGTAGGCCGAGCAGTAATCACAGCTACCCCCTTAATGCGGCCAAGCACCGCCATTCTCTTGTATTTATCTTAAAGTGAAGAAGTTAGCTTGTTACGCAGAATTCGCTTTTGCTCATGACGGCCCATTTAAGTTGTGCCATAAATTCATTTGACGTAATTAAGATGAGTATGCGCCACGTGCGAGCACATCCCATTCGTACCCAACCTGAATGTATATGCTTCCCTTCCTATTTTTCATTTCAGAGCTTTTAGCTTAACGGAATAACACGCAACACTCGTAACCCGGCACGTGACATCCGTCGTTCTAGCGGTCTAAATCTAGAGACGCAATAAATCTTCGCCTGGAACGATGGTTCCATCGAAATACCGGGCAAGCTCTTCGGTGACTTTTTCCTTTGGGGCCAGAGGTGGGACGACGTGTGAAAATACTAGCATGCCCGCTTTTGCCTCGGTGGCGGTTTTGCCGATCTCCTTGGCCGAGGCATGGTGTGCGGCCACAATATTTGCCGTCTCCTTGAACCCACCATACCCTTCATGGATAAATTCGGGGAGGCACGGATGCATGACTAGAATATCTGTACCCATCGCGAAGGGAATTAGATTTTTTGTTGGGCTTCCGTCGCTGGCAATGACAATATTCCGGTCGTCCGCTTCGAAGCGATAGGAAAGGATATCTGTAACGTTGCCGTGGTTCGTTCCTCGCTCTACGGTGACTCGGATCCCGTCCACCTCGAGTGCGTCGCCGGGAGAGAGAACTTTGACCTCAATCTCGCATCCCGTGCGCGGTTTGCCCTCGTTTGCCCGGAGATCGATGTCGTACTTATAGTAATGAAGCATTCGTTTAACGATTTCAGGAGCGGGATGGGGGCCATACACTCGAAGGGGGGTTTTGGCCCCCATTATCCATCGGGAGATGAAAAATTCGGCAAATCCGGTGTAGTGGTCCGAGTGGAAATGGGTGAAAAATAAAAAATTCACATCCTGGACCGAAAACCCAGCCCTTACGATTTGGGTGGCCGCATGGCGAGCGGCATCGACCAGATAAAGCTTTCCGCCTACTACGATTGCATTAGAAGGGCCTGCCTTTTGTGGTGTCGGTGGCGGCGCTCCCGTTCCCAGAAGGATAAGTTCCATGGGCTCACCCCTTTGGTGTCCGTTTCCGTGCATTCATTTTGGGGTCCAATTTTGATTTTCGATGGATTGATTTTTGATTTATGTAAATGAGAAAAATTTAAACCAAAACGCTTGTCCCCTCATTTTTTTATTAGTGTTCGAATCAAAGCCCCTGGTGAACTGAGAACAGAAGATAATGGAGACATTTAGCCGAATTTAATCTTTTCCTAGGCCAGATTGTCGCTGGTCTCGTTGTGTATGGTCAAACCGGCAATGATGTCATAAGAAATTATTCAGGCCGTTTCTCAGAAAAATACGAACAATTGAATGGTAAGGTAGTGAGCGATGCGGTTGCATTTGTGAATGGGGCAAACGCGCCTCAAACGTATGACGATTCCTTCCGGGACGCTCTTGTTGAAATTCAAGTATTTAAAGCGCGCAGTTTCGTCTGGATGAGAAGCCTGATATGGTGGAGAATATGCCTATTCTGACCTGGCCAGGAGGGAAACAGTAAGCCGCCCGTATCGAGTGGGTATGATAGCGCGTACGCTCTAGTATTTTCTGATTTCGAAATTTTGGGTGGACTAAATTCAGAGAAAGCCAAACAGGTAGAAGGTTCCCAAAAGTTCCCGGGTCGCTTGCAATTTTTTCCCGAAGTGCTTGTAAATCCTATATGAAAGACCGTTGCGGGGTCAATATGTTTTGGAGGGAAAATTCCCTGCAATTTCAGTTGCTGCAGTTTATGTTGCACGGGAGTTGCTGTTTATAAGTTTCCCTGTTATCCTGCTTTGCAGAGTTCCCATTTAATTTCATTAGGTATTTAAGATTAAAGAGAAATATGAATTTGTCTAAAACCTCTATCAAGGTTGCGATTGCGGGCGTCGGGAATTGTGCGAGCTCGCTTCTGCAGGGCATCGAGTACTATCGTAACAACCCTGACGAGAATCTGGGGCTCATGCACCGCAGTCTAGGTGGGTTTGGCCCCGAGGATATCCAGGTCGTTGCGGCTTTCGACATCGATGTCCGGAAGGTAGACCGCCCAATTCATGAGGCGATTTTCGCTCCGCCTAACTCCACCAAAACAATCTGGAAAGATGTCCCGAACCTCGGGGTGACCGTGCAGATGGGGCCCGTTCTTGACGGGGTGGCCGATCACATGAAGGAATATCACCCCGACCGAACCTTCGTACCCGCAGAGACTAACCCGGTGGATGTCGAGGCTGTTCTCAGGGAAAGCGGCGCCGAGATGCTATTGAACTACATGCCGGTGGGTTCCGAGGGTGCCGCGCGCCACTATGCCGAAGCGAGTCTCGCCTCAGGCATTTCGTTCATAAACTGCATGCCCGTATTTATCGTCTCGGATCCCAAATTTGCCGCCCGATTCGCAGACGCGGGAATTCCTGTCGTCGGCGACGATGTGAAGGCTCAGCTCGGGGCCACAATTCTTCACCGCACCCTCGCTAGGCTATGCGAAGATCGGGGCGTTCAGATCAAGCGTACCTACCAGCTCAACACTGGCGGGAACACTGATTTCCTCAATATGCTTGAGCGCTCCAGGCTCCACTCGAAGAAGATCTCGAAAACCTCGGCGGTGCAGAGCCAGCTGGACCAGCCGCTTGAGGCGGACAACATCCACATCGGCCCGAGTGACTACGTCCCCTGGCAGGAAGACAATAAAATTTGCTTCCTGCGGATTGAGGGTGAGGGCTTTGGCGGAATCCCGCTGGAAATTGAGGCCAGACTCTCCGTCGAGGACTCTCCTAATTCGGCAGGTGTTGTCATAGACGCGTTGCGCCTTTGCCGCATCGCGCGTGACCGGGGAGAGGCTGGCCCGCTTTACCCGGTGAGCGCCTATTTCATGAAGCACCCACCCACCCAAATTCCTGACACCTGTGCGAAACGGCTTCTCGAGGAGTTCATCGCAGGAACACGCCGGGCTAGCATGCCCGTAAGGGTGGCGAGCGACTGTAATCTACCGGAATAGGGTCCATTAATAGGTCCAGGAACTTCCAGGCCTGTTCAAATAGGATAAAATGGACACCCGAGCGAATAAACGTAACTTCCGTATGCAGTCCCATTTTTCCCAAATTGCTAACGCCTATCGGACTGTCCGGACGACTGATGTCGAGCCCATCTTCTTCATCAAAGAAAAACTGCAGGAATCTGATGGTCTAGTCGGTGCAGATATCGGATGCGGTGCGGGCCGCTACGACCGGCTCCTCTTGGATCACTTGCCGTTCTCCCATTTACTCTGCCTCGATGCTAACTCCGACATGGTGAAGCAGACCCAACGTTTCCTCTGCGAATCACAGGTCGGAGGGTTCGGCACATCGCTCTCAATGTCTGAACTTTTACCCGTTAAAAATCACTCGCTTGACTGCGCATTTAGTTTTAATGCAGTCCATCATTTCGTCCTTGAAGCCTTCCTCCGCGAAATCGGCGCCGCACTCAAAGAATCAGGCCGCTTGTTCCTCTATACACGCCTCCCTGAACACAACGAAGAGAGCATCTGGGGAAAGCACTTCCCAGGATTTATTGAGAAAGAGACCCGCTTGCACGGGCTAGAAAATATGAAACGCGAAATTGAGATGCAAACTGACTTGGACCTTGAGGAAGTTAAGGGTTTCCGCTATTTGCGGGTTTCCAGCTTAGAAAAATTGATTTCTCAGGTCCAAAAGAGACACTATTCCACATTCTCACTCTACTCCCCGCAGGAGTTAGAAGATGCCGTAAATACATTCAAATCCAATATTCTTTCTACTTTTTCAGATCCGGACTACCTCGAATGGACCGACGGCAACGCCATGCTCGTCCTTCGAAGAACGCATTCGAATCTTTAAATTATTGAAGATTAACTACCAAAGAATTTCTCCTTAACCGCCTTACCTGCATTTCGACTTCGATGTGGCGGGCAGTGCGGGCTCTGGAGAAGAAACCTTACCTTGGAAAGTGACGGCCCAGAGAAACAGAAACTCTCCCCGACTGGCGCCGATGTTAGGGCTAGGGGTTTCGTTTGGAGCGGGAAACGTTCTCCTGTTGGCCGCGATGCAGTTCTTCCCTGGAGGAAGCTGGGTTCACTCGCCAAGCGCAAGTATGGCCTGTTTCTTCCTGGGCGGAATATTCAACCTGGCAGCGACAAACTTTTTTTGAGAGCTATGACATTTGGCAACGTATCCTCCAAATTGCCGATCAGCCGCTTAACGCCACTTGGGGACCTTTTATTTAGTGCGAAATTCTTGCGATGTCTGGAGCGTGCAACGTTTCTTTTGTGCCTGGTGCCGGGCTTGGTCGTGTGCCGGGGGTATGATGATCATGGTCGAAGGAGGCGGACGTCCCGGTGTGTTGCAGCAAAATGTGCGGCTGAAGAATTTGCACGTAAGTGGAAAATTGAAAGCAGTGCTTGCCTAGAAGGTTACAGTCAGAATTTTTGAGATCTGCTGATCAGCGTTGGTGCGGACCCTGAATTCCACCCGCCGCGAGAGTAGCTTGTTCTCCTCGCCGTTTGCAGATTGGACTGGTTTGCTCGAGGAAAGACCATTTGCGGTAATGTTTTTCTTGGCCCATTCACGGAATTTGCTCATTTCCGAGAGCCTCATGCAATATTCTAACACCGTTCGAGTCCGGTTCTGCGAAAGTTCCATGTTACGGAAATAGGCACTGTCTCCGGTTATAGTCTGACTCCAGTCGGACGAGGTATGGCCTTCGATTCGAACCTCGGAAATATTTTTGCGGAACCGGTCGAGCATGAGAATGCGAACATAACGCGGAAAAAAGCTTTGAAGAATTTCTTGGAACCCGGCCTTAAGAACTGATTTTCCCTCGTCAAAAAGGAGTTCGGGATTGTGAAATTTCATGGACAGCGTATCGCGGTCGAGGGTGGCCCTCCATTTCCTCATGTCGGGCTTGAATTCCTTTTGCAGGGCCCTGTAGAGCTCGAGCTGGCTTTCTTTGTAGGCTTGTGCGATTTCCATAATCTTGTCGCGGTCTTGCGTAACTTCTTTCATGTAACTGATCGCAATGAATAGGAATATAACCATCAACCCCGACATCAGGTCCGATATCGATACCCAGTGTTCCCCGGCCTCGGCTTTTTTTTGGAACATGAATTCGCCCTCTTATGAATTTTGCGCTGCGCCGAGACTGGGTTTACAAAGCGGTGAGGTCGTATTCGAGGCGGGGCACTAGGCCGCTGTCGGAATTTCGTACCATCTCTTGCGTGCGCCCAGAATTGAGCGAGCTTTCCACTTGAAGCCCTTGGGCACGCTGTCGATTTCTCTTTGTAAAGTGGCCAAATTTTGTTTGAATTTTGGGGTGTATCGCCGGGGGATGGAAGAAAAATTTTCTTCGCTTAGTTTTTGGATGTTTTGTGAAATGGTGTGATAAAAGCCCCAGTCCTCGGCACAAAGGCCACCGATGTACTTCGTATTGACGATGGGAATCTCGAGGTCTTTTTGCTCGGTTAGGAAGTCGAACGTTGCCGTGAGGGAGAAAAGGTCTATTGCGTCCTTGCGGCCGAGTTCGACAATTTGAAGCTTGCTCAGGATCAATTCAGTGGGATGGACCGTCACGCCTTCCGCATCCAGACGGTCCATGAACGGGACCTCGTGATTCATTTTTAGGCGGTCGAGAAATACTTCGACCCGGCTTTCAGAGCCGCGTCCTTGATGGACAAACATGATTCGCTCCGTGCCGTTGGCCATGTTGAATTCCCGGTCAGCATTCAGTCCCGCGTCCTGCATCATTTTTTCGATGCGGGAACGATCTTTCACATATCCTGCAAAATTGATGTTACGTATCGGGCGCTCGAGTGTGGGTACTTCTCTGAGGATTTTCTTGCAGCTAAGCCGGACCGCTAGCCCACCGACCAGGTTCAAGGTTAGACCGTTCTGGATGGCTCGGTTGGCCAGTCCTTGCCCGAGCTGATCGAGAGCCTCGGTCGATTCAAGATCGCCCAGAGCGTCGTCTGTGGCAGTGAGGAGAGTGTCCTCGTCGCTCTCGCCGACAATCGCTGTCTTGAGATCAGTCATGAGGTTGAACTGGGAGTCCGAGGATTTCTGGATGTCTGCACGAAGGCCTTTGAGGACAGAGAGAAATTCGTCCGAGTCGGCATTTTTAATCTCTTCAGGCTGAACGTAATTTGTGATGGTTTTGTGGACGATTCCCAGTCCCATTCCGAGGATGCTGGTCACAAATGCCAGTTTCAGCCCATCGAGGAGTTTTGGGATGCTGCCGTCGATGTCCTTTACGTCGAACTCTAAGAGCCCGAGGTAGATCCCGTAGAAGGTGCCTAAAACGCCGATCGTCGCGAGTGTCGATTGGGCGTTATCGTTTAAATCCCGGGCAAAACTATTTTTCGATCGGCAAACAGCGATCGCGAGGAAAAAAACGAAGAATAGTAATATGCAGAAGAATAAAGTTATGTCACTGGATGCCATTGCTCCAATGAATTGTTTGACACCCTGCATCCTATCCTTCTCCCCCGGTGCGGATCCAACACGTTAGTAGGCATAACGGCTCAATGAATTCAAACCTTTAGCAGGAATGTGAGGGCATGCCTCATGTTCACAACTAGATAATCACAAATGTGACCACGGTCACATTCTGCAATATTAACCGAAAAATTTCAACATCTTAAAGAGTAGATACTGAGAGACAGTTCCTCAAGACGGAAGCCAGTAATCCTTTTTAATCTTGCAAAATTAAGGGGCAGTCTGAGCGGCGGCGGCCTTTGGAGTGGCGGGGGCTTTAGGAGGAGTAGAATTTGGGTCCGCCGATTTTTGGTTCTGGGCCGCCTGAACCTTGCGGGCTTTGGCCCTAGCCGACATTTGCTGGATAATTTTTTCGTAACGGTTCTTGGCGGATTTATGGATGGCCTTCTCGAAGCTTTGAAAAATACGAACGTTCGAAGATTTCCCCGCCCGCGCGGAAGGAACGTAGACCCCGATGCGATCGAGGGGAGGTTTGGCACTACCCCGGTTAAACCGGGGTAGATGGTTGAGGCAAAATTGGACAGCATCTCCTGGTCTGATGTTAGTGGGCGCCCTTTCGTAGAAAAGTTCTCCCCACGAGGTGCTATGGATGACCTCGAGGCGGCCGACTTTTTTGACATTATCACCCATTCCGTAGTTGAGGATGGCTAGTACCCGCTCGACTTTGCTGGTAACGAGAAGGTCTTTGTTGTCGAGGGCGTCTACTTTTGCAGGGGGGAAGAAATTGGTCATGAAGAAGAGAACGTCTTGGACCTCTGCAGTAGAAAGAGGCGATTCTCGGGCAATAAGGGCGATGTCTGTGTCCTTAGTCCAGATGCCATTTAAGACGAGCCAGAACAGTATTTCTGGAAGGCTGTAGGAGCTCTTAAGAACCTGATCTTCCATGGTCCCTTCTTCAAGCTCTTTGGTTGCGGCCGTTCCAGGGTACACTTTCCATACACCCATTTTTTTTTCGGGTTTAACGAAGGAGAGAGTGATTCGTTCCTGGCGCAAGCCCTCCTCAAAACTCTTGGGAAGGAACCCAATCTTGTTTTCTTTTTTTGAGAAAAAGGTGAACAGCTTTCGGCCTAGGACTGTCATGTCAGTTTCGTTGATTTGTACATTCGACTCGGCACCCATTTTCTTGAGGCGCTTATATGAGTCAATGATGAAATTATTGACCTGCTTTCCCAGGGCTACTCGCTCATCAAACGACCATTTTTCATAGTTGTTCAAGGAAACAACTTCATCGTTGGTCCATCCCCAAGATTGGACGATTTGTCCCAGCATATCCTTGAGGGGATAGCGGGACCGTGCTGGATCCTCTAAGTTAGTTATGGAGGTTCCCGCCTTCAAGTAGAAGCATTTGCGCAGGACATCGAGATTCTCCTCCTGGTTGGTCCGGCGGTAGTAATCCTGGATGCGGTTGAACATAAGGTTGTAGCCGTCAATATTGGTTCGCTCTGTATCCTCCTCAAGAAGTACCAATTTTGGCTCAGCGGAAACTCGCCCTCTACCTTTCCCTATTTTTGGTTTTTCGGCCTCTTCTTCGCTTCCTCCAGCTTTGGCTTCTTTTTCCTCCGTTTCTCTTTGATCCTGAATTTCTGTGAGGGCAACTTTGAGGCGGTCGCACAAGAGAACCGGGTCAGTTGCTTTGTCCATGTAGTCCTCGATGAGAGCCATTTTCATCGCGGATTTGAATGGGCTTCCAAGGGCCTTGTTAAGCTGCCAGAGGGCAGCACCGAATGCTTCTTCCATAGTGATCCGCTGGGCGGCCCCCATATCGATGTAATTTCCCCTTTCTATCTTGCGGCTTTTGATGGCCATCGTACGGAGATCTTCGTACTCCTCTAGCGAGATATTGGGGGGCATGAGCGCCCAGAATGGGAAATGACCCGCCAGGACGGTATAGGTCCTATAGAATTCTTCTTTCAGCAGTTTCCCCAGTGCAGAGCCGGCGCTTTCCTTATCGGCCGAGCCGAAGTTATTGATCTTGACGCTGTCGATGTCAGTAATGAAAAAATGGCATTCAAAATGGCTCAGGTCCTCGGCCCACTCTTCAAGGGCCTTAAGTTTTTCCTTGAAACCGTCCATCTGGGCATCGGTAATTTTTTCTTTTTTTACGCAGACCCAGATGTCGAAATCGCTTTTGCTGGTTTGTGCGATGGTAGCCAAGCTACCCATGGCAGAGAGGGAGTAAATCTGGTTTTTGACCCCCACTTTTCGGAGGGAGAGGGGTCGGTAGTCAGCGTCAGGGAACATTTTCTTCAAAAAATCGATTATGTCCTTTCGTACCCGGTGGTTCCAGATGCCGCCCGGAACCCGCTCACGTTCCTCGATGTAGCCCGGGAGACCCTTAGAATTTAGGTGGACGAGGGCGGGCAAGATGCGGAAAATATCTCGGTCAAGGCCAATGAGTCTTTCCTCGATAGTTCTGAGTTTTCTCTGGTTATATTTCTCATAGGTCCGGGCGCGGAGATTCATCTCCCGCAAAATACGGTCTTGTTGGTCTTTTTCCTGAGCTTCCTTATCGGCATCTGGGCTGTCTTCTGTGTCCCCAGCCGGATCCTCGCTCCCAGAAGCATCCTCCATGGGGGCATCCTCAATAGGAGAGTCGGGGTCACCCTCGGAATCGAGTGGCAATGGGTCTTCTTCTTTAGATTTTCGGCCGAATAAAGCATTGAAAATCATTTTCCCGGTGCTCTCCTTAGCGGGCGAGTCTATCGCCGGTCCTCTTATTAGTTTAGGAGCATCCTTGGCAATCTTGTCCTTTAATGTGGCATCGTGGTTGAAGACATTAAGGTAATAATTTTGAGTGCACTGTGCAAGAGCCCGAATTTTATGTGCGGGGGTGGGCAAGCTCTACAATATCACGTTTCCTCCATTCCTTGTGGATGTTGGGGGCGATTTACAGTGATTTGCCCGGTGTGTTAACCAATGGACACTCACCGGGAATTCGTATCATGCGACCTCCGCTTTCAAATAAGAGATATCTATGAAAAAGCCAGTACGCGAGTGTGATGAAACTGTGGATTTTCAATTCTCGTATAAAGGCGTTCGGCGAATTCGTCTCGCCCAACATCTTGGCGCAAACCAAGTCTGATTTTGAGGCCTTTTCTGGCCCAAAGGAGTTAAGGGTGTTCGAGCATGAGTTCTGACCGCTCCCTACCTTCGAGACCCCATGCCCTTCCGGTCTATCTGCTCATTGCCACCCGGATGAGAGGTGTTGGCAGTAAAATTCTTGAAGGCATTCCCGGAAAGTGTTGATAAAATTATGTGGAGGAGGATTATTCAGCGCGGAATAACACGCCCGCTCTTTATAATGAGGAAACTATGTTTGATCTAAAATACGAACATATCCATTTAGTCCACACGGATCCCGATGCGGCTGTCCAATTCTACAAAGAGGCGTTGGGTGCGGATGAAGTCGGCCGAGTCGAGCGTCACGGTGCCATTCAGGTCAAGCTGAACTGCCGGGGAACACTACTCATTGTCCGGGGAATCCGTGAAGGCGAGGCTCCAATGACGGCAGGTACGCCTCCCCGGATGGGCGTCGATCATTTCGGTTTTTGGATTGGCCAAGGCCAGTACGAGGATGCCAAGCGCCACCTTGAGGGGATGGGTGTACCAATCGTCCAAGAGGGCGATCTGCCCCATCTGCGATTTCTCTACTTCGAGGGGCCAGACGGGGTGATAATTGAACTCATGGATCCAAAAAAATGATTTTTTATGGCGAAGAATGCATTTTTCGCATTTTTCGGGAAGGAGACCCAAGATGGAACGAGCGCGTAGCTTGATGGAGATGTCCAGCCCGGAGACGGCCGAGGCACTCAATAGAACCAACCTTGCCATTTTGCCAATCGGCAGTGTCGAGCAGCACGGCAAACACCTCCCGATGGGAACGGACTACTTCGCCGCTGAATCCATTGCCCGGCGGGTTACCTCGCTAACGGGTGGTCTCCTCGTTGATTTTATCCCCTTCGGTGTCACGCCGCTTCACATGGGTTTTCCCGGCACTATCAACCTACGAGCTGGGACCATGATTGCGGTCTTTATGGATGTTTGCGGGAGCCTATACCATCACGGTGCAAGGAACCTGGTTTTTCTTAACTGGCACGAGCGAAATTTGCCCGCAGTCGAGATCGCTGCAGAGCAGATTCAGAACGAATGCCAGGGCATGCGTGTTCTTATAGTCCATGCCCACTTTATCGCCAAGGACAGTTACGGTCAGAAGGTAGGCCTGACGCACGGGGGTGAGCTCGAGGTCCTTCCAGTCTTGGCGGATCGGCCCGAGCTCGTTCACTTGGAACTGGCGGACGATTCCTCTCCATACGGCCATGGGGAATCCCAGGATCGGCTCCGACGTGACCCTTCAGTTTACTACATCCCCAAAGATGTGAGGACTATGTATAGCTCGGGATGGTACGGCGAAATCGGGGATACTTCACCTGACCGAATTGTAGAAGTTGTCGAGGGAACTGCCCGAAATGCCGCCAATCGAATCAAGGCATATTTTGAGATTTAAGGGCGCTCAGATTTCTTCCTGGAGACTTTGTAATATTTTTTCAGAAGTAGACAACTTAATACTGAAGGGCACCTTGTTTGAATTGTTATTTTATTGCGCACTATACTTCTCTCTGGAATGGCTTGATATGCTGGCTAAATGAAATCGCCATAGACTAATCGGATAATGGTAGGTGGTATGACAATCCATTTTCCGAATCGCAATTGAAGGATGATTCTGTAGCAAAGATATTCATGGGGAGCCCTGTGAACTTACCTAAAAGCCCATCGACGCGTCTTCGGGCGCCAGATGAAGGTATCCAGACCATCGAAACGGATGTTCTCATCATCGGTGGCGGGGTGGCAGGTTGCCTGGCCGCCATAGGTGCTGCGGAGGCTGGAGCGGAGTGCGTCATTTGCGAGAAGGGCGGAATCATAGAGCGAAGTGGCAGCATCGCGGGTGGGGTGGACCATTTTTTCGCCGTTCTAGAAATGGGTGAGGAATGGGATACGCCCGGGTATCTCTTACGCCATATTCCCAAAATCACTGAGGGAGTGACGGATATCGAGGTATGCGCCCGCTTCCTTGGAGGGATTAAGGGTATGGTGTCCCGTTTGGAGAAGATGGGCGTGGATTTTCGGAATCCTGCCGCCCCGGACCTCCCTTATCTCCGCCACCGCTCGTTTGGCCTTCCTGGCGAATACACCATTGAATTCGAAGGCAACGACTTCAAGCAAATCATCGGCCAGGCGGCGCGCAACACCGGCGTTCGTACCCTCGAGCGGGTGATGGTGGCGGAAATTCTTATGGAGGATGGTTTGCCGAAAGGTTGTGTCGCTTTTCACATTCGCCACGGCACAGTGTACATTGTCCTGGCCCGGGCGGTCGTCCTTGCAACCGGTGAGACAAACCGGCTCGCCAGGAACGCCTCGGGCCATCCCTTTGACAGCTGGCATATTCCTTACAACACTGGGGACGGGCAGGCTATGGCCCTCCGAATCGGCGCCAGGCTTGCCAACATGGAATTTACCGACTCGACTATTACCCCCAAGGGATACTCTACTCAAGGGACGAACGGATTCGTAGGCGCGGGGGCCTATCTCGTTAACGCCTCTGGTGAACGGTTCATGTTTAAGTATCACCCGGCCGGTGAGCAGGGCCGGCGTATCGATCTAATTAACGGTGTTCTCACCGAAACGGCCGCAGGCCGCGGGCCCATCTATATCGACTGCCGCCACCTTTCAGAGCCTGATATTAATCGCCTCAAGGGCACCCTCGGGGTGGACCGTCCAGCCATGCCCGCTTTTTTTGAGCAAAAAGGAGTTGACCTGGCCAAGGACCTTCTCGAAATTACGGTCAGTGAGATGTCCTCCCGGGGCGGAGGTGTTGTGTTCCGAAGGGCTGGGGTGCGGATTGACACGGAGTGTGCCGGAAACTTGCCAGGGCTGTTTGCGGCAGGCGATTGCAGTACTGTGAGCAACGGTATTTCCGGCGCGACAGTCATGGGACATATCGCCGGGGGCAGCGCCGCCCGTCATGCGCTCTCTCAACCAAGGCCAAAATCTCTCTCAAACGTCGAAGTCGAGCGAATTCACGAAGAGCTCATCCGACCGATGGCGTCCGAGAGTGACCTTAGCCCCTGCCAATTCGAGGATGAAGTGCGCGAGATTGTGACCGAAAAAATTGGTTTCCGTCGCGATGAAATGCGCCTGAACGAGGCGCTGAGGCGGCTGGGTAAATTAAAGGGTCCAGAGAGGGAGGTTGGGGCAGTAAATTTTCATGACCTAATGAGGCTGCACGAGGCGAAAAATCTCCGCACGGTGGCCGAGACGATTGCCGCCTGTGCCTTGGAGCGTCGCGAGACACGAGGCGGCGGCGCTCACGTTCGGACGGACTATCCTGAGCGCGACGATTCCGGCGGGCCCAGGACTACTTTGGTCGAAATGGACCCCGTTTCTGGAGAGCTCCAGGTGACCACCGAACCGACCGGGCTGGGCGTCAACGTTGTTCCCGCCTCGAATCCGGCAGGTGGGTAAGTTAGATGTCAACATGGGAATTGCACTGATGCCGATTCTGATTGACGAAAAAACTTGCCTGGACGGTTGCACCATTTGTGATTTTTTTTGTCCGGGCGATATCATCTATCGCGAGGAAAAGGAAAAACCTGCCGAAGTTCGCTACCAGGACGAATGCTGGTATTGCGGCATCTGCGAGGACCGGTGTCCGGTGGATGCAGTAAAAGTGGTTTTCCCGCCGGGGATGGTCCACTGTACAACCCCACCTGAGGACTACATGGGTTTGGGGGTTACTGGCGGAGCTTCCTGATTTTTGATTCTATTGAAATATCCTTAATGCGATGAATGAATTCATTTCGATCTTTCAATCGTTGAAAAATAGAAATAGGAGAAAGATGAGATGAGCGATTCTTCGATCCTTGACGCCCTTCCGCTTGCCCCGAGTGAGGATCCCTTCGTGGTCGAGCATGGGGGCTTCTACCGCCGGTGGTTCCATATGATCGAGGATCTTCGGCGTTTAAATGATACCGTTGCTACCCTCAAGGGGACGACGGATAATTTCTGGGTTCCTGCCTGGCGGGACCACGGGAAAAAATACGAGGAAGAGGCCGAGGACCTTGCTGCCAGGGGCGAAGATTCCGCAGCGCGCTCTAAGTTTCTCCAGGCTAGAACTTTCTATAGCATTGCCCGGTTTCCACGGCCTCTCACACCTCTCAAGGAAGAGGCCAACCGAGATTGCATCCGCGCCTATCTTCGCTCGTGCGATTTCCTCGATCCACCGCTAGAGAGGGTGAATGTTGAGTGCGAAGGAAAAACCATCATCTCTCATTTTCGCGCGCCGGTGGATTCAGGCATAAATAATCCTGCGCCCGCCGTGCTGATCATGTGCGGGGGCGATATGTTCAAGGAAGACAGAGGCTGGGCGGGCGAGATGGCCATGGAGAATGGACTAGCCTCGCTTGTCATGGATGGGCCCGGAACAGGGGAAAACCCATTTCCTCATGAGCCTGAATCGGTCACGGCATGGATGGCGGCAATCGACTATTTGGCAGGGCGGCCCGAGGTGGACGGGGGCCGCATCGGGGCGTTCGGCATTAGCCGAGGTGGACACTCGGTCATGTTGCTGGCGGGCTCGTATCCTGGGCGTGTGCGCTGCGCTGTTGCTAGCGCAGGCCATCCGTATGGCTACTTGATGAATGAGGAGGAACTGAGCCATTTCGTGGAAATGTGCAACCGGCGTGCCAGAGTCATATTCGGCGCCCCGGGGGATGGCCCCAGCTTTCCGTCGACCACTGCTAAACAGGAAGAAGCCAACTTCAAGCGATGGGCGCTCAGCGAACTGGGTCTCGTGGATAAGATTGTCTGCCCGGTGCTGATGATCAACGGAAAGCAGGATCATCTCTCGCCGATAGGAAATATCTACTACATGCTCGAGCACGGTCCCGTTATTGGCAAGGAGGCGCGAATTTATCCGGACGATGGGCACTGCGCGTTCAAGTATTTCGATGAATGGGCACCGGAGTCGTTTCGATGGATCAAGGAAAAAGTTAATCAAGAGCGGTAAGGGGTCCTATTTCTTTGTAAGCCCCGCAAAGAAGATCGCGGCAGACACTGTGGTCTTCTTATTATTAGCGCGATTTGTCGCCGCCGGTCACCCGTCAGCATTGATTTGCTTTACGATTTCTCTCAGAACCTCCTTGACCTTGGAGCTATCCACCTGGCAGGTGCCCGCCGCCTCGTGGCCACCGCCGCCGTATTTTAGGCAAAGCTCGCCGACGTTGGTTTTCGAGTCAAGGTTAACGATAGATTTTCCCACGGCGAAGACGGTGGTTTGCTTGTCCCTTCCCCACATGATGTGAATAGAGATGTTTTGGTCGGGATAGAGAGCGTAAATCATGAACCTATTTCCGGCCCAGATAGTCTCTTCGCTGCGCAGGTTCAAAATTACAAGATTACCGAAGACCTTCGAGCACCGTAGAATTTGTTCTTTGAATTTTTCCTGGTGCTCGAAATACAGGTTGGTGCGCTCGGTGACGTCGGGAAGCTTCAAAATCTCGTCGAGGGGGAGTTCAACACATTTTTCCATTAGCATCATCATGAGGTCGTAAT
>Ga0315336_1001467_pt1 | contig 45583 bp, 35 predicted proteins | sample ASW5metaG_FD_204512 | JGI IMG/M metagenome (GOLD analysis project Ga0315336, IMG submission 204512) | Ammonia-oxidizing marine archaeal communities from Monterey Bay, California, United States - ASW #5 | ecosystem: Environmental > Aquatic > Marine > Intertidal zone | place: USA: California... | reverse complement strand
ATCTCCTCGAGCTCGGAACATTGCCGGGAGTTCAATCGAACCAGGCTACCTTCAAAGGGCATATAGAGAAGACGTCTTCCCTATATGCAAGATTACTTTGAGACAGTCCACTAGGTAAGGTCCCCGTCCGTGAACAGATACAATGGGCGCGAGGCCGCTTCCGGCGGACTCCACTTTAGAGGCCCTTCATATGCGAAATATTCGAATCATCGCCGGCATCGCTGCCGCATTCCTATTGGCAAACGTAACCCTATCCACGGACCTGCGCGCGCAGTCCATCGACGCCGCCAAGCTACACGAAGAGGCCATCGTCATCGACGGCCATGTCCACATCATCACGCCCGTTTTCCACCAAGACATCGACCCGTGGCAGGTCCAGAAGACAGGCCTGTTTGACTACGCCCGGGCCAAGCAGGGCGGACTCGACGTTGTCATCCATACAGTCTACATCGAAGATCCCTACAACAACTACAACTATGCGGTGAAACAGGCTTGCCGCCTGGTCGAGACGTTCTACCGGGTGCTCGACGCCAACTCCGACAAGATGGAATTGGCCCTCACGTCCGCCGATGTGCGCCGAATCGTTGCCAAAGGCAAGATGGCTGCGATCCTCGCGCTCGAAGGCGGTTTCGATACCGAGGGCGATCTTGACGTGTTGCGGCTCTTCCATCGTTTGGGCGTTCGGATGATCCAGCCGGTCAGCCACAACACCACCAACGCCTTCATGGATGCCGGTCTGGGCATGTCGAAGTGGGGCGGACTGACCGAGCAGGGACGCAAGGTGATCGCGGAAATGAATCGCCTTGGGATCTTGATCGATCTGTCGCATGCCACCGACCAAGCCAAGATGGAAATCATCGAAGCCAGCCGCGCTCCCGTTGTCGGGAGCCACCACGGCCTGCGTCACTTCGTCGAGCACAAACGCAACCTCTCCGACGAGGTTCTCAAGGCGATGGCCGCCAAGGGTGGACTGATGGGCCTGCATTCGAGCTCCGGCTACATCGGTGAAAAACTCGCCGCATTGCGCAAGGCTCGTGCCGCGGAACGGAAGACGCCGCCGCCGGCCCCAAGGCTGCGGCACCTCATCCCCGGCTACGAGTTCTTCCGTCCACCCTACGAAGATTTTGGTGACTACATCCGCAAACTCGACGCCACCATGCACGCGAAGTGGCGGAATAGCGGCTACGGCAAACCCTGGCGCGAGCTACACCAGAAGGCGATGGACGCCAAGCGCCCTCTCCCGACCGTCGATGATTGGGCAAACCAAGTTGACTACGTCGTCGAGATGGCGGGCGACAGCCACATAGCAATCGGTCTCGACCTGATGAGCGGCCCGACCATGGTCGACTTTGATGCCACCCAGTACCCGCGCCTCACCAAAGCTCTGGTCGACAAGGGATACAGCGAACAACGCATCAAGAAGATTCTTGGGGAGAACTGGCTCCGGCTATTCGACGCAGCGAAGGTACCTTGATCGGGCTTCATCGCGGCAGTAACCAGGCTAGAATCGAAGCATGCGCATCACACAAGGCAAGGTTGTTGATGGCCGAGTGGTAGTGGATGGCGAATCCTTGAACGATGGGGCCAGCGTTACGGTCTTGGTGCCGGATGAGACCACGTTCACTTTGAGTCAAGAGGATGAGGCAGCGCTGCTCGAGGCGATTACGGAAGCGGACCGGGGCGACCTGCTTGATGCCGATGTTGTGTTGAGAGATCTCCCGTAGAACCGGGTGATGCTGCCGATTAAGATCACCCGAGGAGCCTCCGTACAGATTCAGGAGGCGGCAGGTTGGTGGTCGGCAAACAGGCCCAAAGCACCCGGGGCCTTCGCGGAGGACTTGCGTCGCGCTTTTCAACTCATTTCCCTTCAGCCGAAGATCGGGACACGCGCCGCGAACAACCGATTGCAAGGCATTCGCAGAATCCATCTCAGTTGTATTCGATACTATCTGTACTACCGCCTCCGGAAGGAACGGGTCGAGGTTCTCGCACTGTGGCATAGCAGTCGTGAGAGAGAACCCAATCTTTGAGCAAGACTCAATTTCGCTGGATAGGTGCTGAGTTCGATGAAACCGGAGATCAATTTCTCGCTTACATCTGAGTCAGACGCGACCGAGAGTCCAGGCACTTTCTTGACGATCCAGACCTCGATGTGTGAACTCAACGTTTGGATGACTCGCGAAGATCTCCAGATGCTTCCATCTGTGCGTGAAGCGAGATGGGACAATCGTTCCTCAATAAAACTTGGCACTTCAGCCGGGGCGCCGGTCTTCTGGTCTTGCGACGATCAAGCGCTTGCAGTCCTGGTAGGAACCGACGACGAGACCTGGGAATATTGGTCCGTGGTTGCCTGAGGCTGAGCTCGACGAGCGACTAGCCTTAATCGAGCGCGAGGTCGCGGGCTCTCGCTAGAACTCGCCGGTCAAATAAACCATCCATGAAAATAGAAACCTTCACCACCCAAGTCGTAACCCTGCCCCGCGACGTCGGAGCCCTCGACGAAGCCCCCGAACAAGTCTCGACCGACTTCGTTACCCTGCGATTCAAGACGGACGAAGGAGCCGAGGGTATCGGCTATGCGGGCTTTGCGGCCCCGGTGATGACAAAGGCGCTCAAGGAAGCTCTGGATGCACTGGCGGCGGAGGTCATCGGTCTCGACCCGTTGCGCATTGAGGCGATCGGCGAGAAGCTGCTCGAGATCGGCGGACGCGGTGCGGCGGCGGGCCTCGTGACACGCGCAGTCTCAGCCATCGACGTCGCCCTGTGGGACCTCAAAGGTAAGGTGACCGGTCAGCCGCTGTGGAAGCTGCTCGGAGGCTATCGCAACCGTGTCCCTGCCTATGCGAGCGGCCATCTGTGGCGCACCTACGACGCTGACGCGCTGGCCGAAAAAGGGGCGGAACTCGTCGAGCAGGGATTTCTCGCCATGAAGTTTCGCATGGGCGCCGAGGGGTCGAACGCCGTCGAGGCTGAACGCATGCATGCGCTGCGCGACGCCGTCGGTGACGAGACCGACATCATGGTTGACATCAATCAAGGCTGGGATGTTAATCGATCCATCGCGATGGGCCGCGAGATGGAAGGCTGCGGCCTCTATTGGTTGGAGGACCCGGTCAACTATGAGGACTTCGACGGCCTCGCCCGCATCGCCGATGCACTCGACACACCGATCGCCGCCGGTGAGTATCTATGGGGCGTCGCGCCGTTCCGGTCGTTCCTCGAACGCCGGTCGGTCGACATCGTGATGGTCGACATCATGCGCGTCGGCGGGCTCACCCAATGGATGAAAGTAGCCCACATGGCCCAGGCCTGGAATCTGCCGGTTGTGAGTCACCTCGCACCCGACATCCTCGCGCCCGCTGTAGCCGCCCTTCCCAACGGCCTGATGGTCGAGCACATGCCCTGGTCGCTGCCCTTGTTCCGGGAGGAACTGCAAATCGAGAACGGCGAAATTGTGCTGAGTGATGCGCCCGGTCTGGGGCTCGAGTTCGATGAGCGCTGGAGCGCCGCTTGACTTGGTCCCTCCCGCCGCGCTACAACGCCCGCCATGGAACGTAGACAGCTTCTCAAGACGCTTGGTGTGGGTGCGGCGGCGGCTTTGCTGCCTGATAGACTTGAGGCCGCCCCACCACCTCCACCGCCCGAGACTGACCTAAGGATCACTTCCGTCCGCATTGTGAACGTGCGAGCCAAGCGGCCCGTACCAAGCTACGCGCCGACGGAGGGTTCGTGGTCAACGGGGCGGGTCGAGGTGGCGAACCCGGTTTCGATCTATCCCGAATACAAGCCGATGCGCAGCTTGTTCATGCCCGACGGCGGTGGCGTGTCGAGCTTCTGGGTCGAGATTGGGACGAACAAGGGCATTACGGGACTCGGCCGCGGCGGGCCGGGCGGCGGGCCGATCATCGAGGGCCATCTCACCAAGCTCTTGATGGGTAAGAACGCGCTGAACATCGAGCGCATCTGGGACCTACTGTGGCGTGCCACGATGTTCTATGGCCGCAAAGGTGTCGTGCCCAACGCGCTGAGCGGCGTCGATCTGGCGTTGTGGGATATCGCCGGCAAAGCCTGGGGACTGCCTATCTACCGACTGCTGGGCGGCGAGACCAAAGCACGCATCCCGTCGTACTGTACCGGCAACGATATCGAACAGCACGTTGAGTTCGGCTACACGAAACTGAAGCTGGCGCTACCCTACGGGCCGGCGGACGGCAAGGAGGGCATTCGCCAGAACGTCGAACTCGTCAAGCGCGCTCGCGCGGCCGTTGGCAAAGACGGCGTCGTGGCGATGGATTGCTGGATGGCGCTTACCGAACGCTACACGCTGGACCTATGCGAGGCCTTCGAGCCGTACGACGTCTACTGGATGGAAGAGTGCCTGCCGCCGGATGACTACGAAGGTTTTGGGCGGCTGCGCGAGCAGGTCAAGTCAACCCGCATCGTGACCGGCGAGCACGTCTACACGCGCTACGGCTTTCGGCAGTTGCTGCGGACGAACGGCGCCGAGATCTGGCAGCCGGATATTCACTGGTGCGGCGGGCTGACCGAGCTTCGGCGCATCGGGGCACTGGCGGCGGCGTATGATATCCCAGTGATTCCACACGGCGGCGGCCAACGCGATGCGATCCACTACGTGATGGCGACGCCGAACAGCCCTTGGGCGGAAATGTTCATGCCTGCGCCAGGTGGTCCCGCTGAAGTCTATGAACGCTACGAGCAAGACAACAACCTCACCCGCGGGCCGGAGGGGATTTACACGCGCCCGTCGGATGAGCCGGGCTTCGGCTGGCAGGTGGAGGTGACGTCTTAGCGGGTTGCTTGCTTGATGGGTCAGCAAAAGCAGGGGTCGCGCCCAGCGGCTCGGCTCGCTAGGATAGTAGTCCACTGGAAAGTATTATGAAAGGCGAACACGCAAGCCCATTCTGGATGATCGTTCTGCCGCTTCTGCTTTGCGGTGCCATCTACTACGCTTACGGCAAGGGTGGATTTATTTCGAAGTAGGTCCAAGGCATTGTTGACCCGGTGATTGGATTGGTCCACGCGATCGTGAACATGATTTTCGGTACGAGCCTGGGCTAGTCCCTCACCTCGGCGAATACGCTGAGCTGCACCGCTGCGTTGAGGGGCATGTCGCGGATGCCGAGCGCGGTGCGCGTGTGTTTCCCGCGTTCCTCGAAGACCTCGGCGAACAAATCAGAGGCCCCGTTGAGAACCTGGGGGTGCTCCGTGAAGCCCTCGCCGCAAAACACGTTTCCTTCCAACCGAACCAGCGTTACGATCTTCTCGAGGTCACCACTGGCGGCCTTCAGTTGTGCGATCACGTTGATGGCGGCGAGACGCGCGGCCGCGTAGCCGTCTTCGACGCTGAGGTCTCGGCCTACCCGTCCGGCGTACTTCATCACGGCCCCTTCCCAGGGCAACTGCCCGGACGTCATCACAAGCAATCCGGTGCGGATCCACGGGACGTACGCGCCGACGGCGGCCGGCGCTTGCGGCAGCATAATGCCCAGTCGATTCAAGTTCTCTTCAGCGGTCATCGTTTCGTCACCTCGAAAAGCTTCGTGCCCTGAAATGATACCCGGTTTGCCACGCAAGCACTGCTTGTCGGGTAGATGGCAACCGTTCTGGTATGATTTTCGCGTTGAAGTCAAAACCCTCTGCTGCGCCGAAGCCCTAGATCATCGAGCGCCTTGTCTCGCTCACGGCAGACGATCATGTTGCGCATCTGTCGTCGCAACTCAGCGCGTTTGCATCGATCCTGCTGATCCATCTGGCGTCGCGCGACATGGTGCGGTATCTCGAAGGGCAGCCGTCGTGGCGACTCTGGCTGGCCCTGGGGTTCGGACTGTGTTTCGCCGCGTTGTTCTTCCCGGCCTATCGGCGGTTCGCCTACTATGGCGCCACGGCAATCGCGACGCTCAAGCTCGTGGCCGTGTTTCCGTTGAACTCGAATCACTCGATGGTCGAGCTGGTTTGCATCCTGTTAATTGCGATGGCCTACCGGCCGGACGGTGCCAACCTTGCGGTACTATCGCAGAGCTTGCGATGGCTTCCGATTCTCGTCTTTTTCTTTTCGGGCCTGCAGAAGATGATGATGGGGATGTACTTCGATGGCAGCTTTCTAGCGTTCTCGGCAGCTTCGGACACCGATTTCCGGGCCGCCTTCCAATGGATGCTACCGGAGGCCGAGTTCGCGCGGCTCCAGGCCATCAAGCCGCCAGGTCCCTACCTATTTGAACTAATGTATCCCGTGGTGCTCTCAAACCTGGTGTACATCGGCGAGATTGTGGTCGCCGGGCTACTGCTCATGAAGCGCACGCGCCTGGTTGGGTTCATCGGCAGCATGGTGATGATCGTCGGCATCGAGTTGGTGGCGAAGGAGCTGTTCTTCGGCGTGCTGTTTGCCAACCTCGTTCTTCTGTATGCGCCCAGGGATTGGAGCAAGCCCGCGCTACCTTGGTGTTGCGCGCTGTATGCCGTGCTGTTGGCCGTGACGGCCGGTTTGCTGCCGGAGTTCAAGTTCAATTGAAGACACGATGGTTCACCCGCACGGCCGGCATAGTCCTGGTGCTCATCATGGTGTGGCCGTTTGTCCACCGGGGCTTGGTTGTTGTGGCCGACGTCAACCCTTGGAAGCTATTCGGCTTCGCGATGTATTGCACACCACACCAAGTAAAGGTGCGGCTGGCCAAGATGGTAGGTAACCGTATCCGGCCAATGTCGAAGCAGGAGATCCCGCCGGAGCCGCGCCGGGCGCTGGCGATCTTTGAAAGGAATCGTGCGTCTCTCGGCATGCTGCATTCTCATGAAGATTTGACGCGCTATTTGGCGGAGAGCCTTCCTCCGACCGAGCGATTCTTCATTTGGGTGGAAGTGACGACGCTTGACCCTGCGACGGCCACTCTCAAAACGAATCTGAAAGCGTATCCGGTGCGTGCGGAACAGTGACGGGAACTACGGCATCAGGTTGTCGCGGTCGCTTCCGCCGGCCTGATCGAGGTAGCCGTAGATTTTCAAGTCCTCGCCTGTGAGGCGTTTTGTGACCCAGATGATCTGGCCGGTGTGTTCGGCCAGATGCTCGACGACGTGATAGATGGCATGCAGACCGGTCACTGTGAACGCTTGAATCTTCCGCTCGCTCGCAAGATCGTCGGCTGAGGCGGTGGCGAGAGCGCGGTCGGCGTCGTCGATAGCCTGCCTAAGTAGCGAAAGAGCTTCGTTGCGGTCGAGCGGTTCGCGGCGGGCGAACTCGGCGTCGCGGTCGCGTGTGTCCGGCGCACCGCCGACACCGCTTACGAGCCATTGCCGGATGTTCTCTGCCAGGTGAAGGATCAGGTTGCCGACGGCGTTCTCGTTCTCATGGTTGCGGGCCCAGAGTTGCTCGTCGCTGAGCTTACCGACACAGAGTTCGATGCGCCGGAAACGCTCGCGAAGCTGGTGGCGGCTGATGCGGATGAATTCTTGGGTGAAGGCATCCCGATTAGGCATGACCACATTATCAGTTGCGTCTGGACATCGAAGATCGAAACATTGAATACGTCCCAATTGAATCATGTTTGATCGGAATTATCGATACTGTCGCAGCTAAGATAGATGTATGCGTGCTTTTCGGATTACGCATCTCACCTTTTTTCTCGCGACGTTCCTTTTGATCGCGTTATCGCCCAGGCCGGTCCGGTCGGCGGAAGAGCCGGTAACCGGCGCTATGGTAGGCCGCGGCGACGAAAACTATCAGGCATTGCGCAACACCACAGTAGGGGAATCGTTCGCGGTTGCAGGATCTCCGTATCAAGCGCGATGTCGGGATCTTCCAGTTGCGCAGCGGAACCGTTTCGTTTCTGACTCCGGTACTCGATCATGTGACGATGGCGGTCTTTAGCGGAGAAGGCTCATTCGTCCTAGAGCCAAACCTGCCACATGAAGTCAGGAACTTGGCCATATTGACGGGCGAACAGTCCGTGCAAGAGCCCTTTCAACAGGCGGTGTTCTGGTTCACGGACGAGACGGACAAAGAAATCCGCAAGTACGGAGAGACGGGAAGTGCTCCCCAGGTGGCGGATGTGTTGCGTAAATTCCGCTCAGAGATGCGCAAGCGGCGCGAGAACTCTCGCAGTTCCCTGGAAGCCATGATGACTTCCGAGGCTATGGATAACGTCGAAGCGGACATTTTCACCGCCCTTTACGATCCTGGGGCGGAGCCGTTCTTCAATGCCCTCATCTTCGGCAAGAAGCACTCGCATCTGCGTCTCCACCTGCGGCCTACCGGGGCGGTTCCCGACATGATGACAGAAGAAGAAGTGGCTCTCATCAACTTGGCGCCGGAAAAGCAGGACGAGGGAATCTTGTATCTCGCTCCCGCGGAGGGCCGCCCGGAGAGAGCACCGGACATTCCGCAACGCAAACACCGGGTCGACGTGACTCACTACCGAATCGATAGTGAACTGGCGGGAAATCGCGATCTCAGCGGGTCAACTGTCATGACGTTTAAGCCGCGCTACGGTGGAGATCGCATGCTTAAATTGAGCCTGCTGCCGACTCTCCGCGTCAGCGGCGTCAAGATCGGCGGCGATCAGCCGCTTACCTTCATCCAAGAACCCAAAGAGGAAGATGCGTCGTTCTACGTGATCTTCCCCGTACCGCTGGAAAAGGATCGCGAGTACCAACTTGGTATCGAATACCAGGGGAACAAGGTAGTTTACGACTACGGTGGGGGCAACTTCGCAGTCGGTGCGAGAACGAGCTGGTACCCCAACGTGAACACCTTTAGCGATCCGGCAACCTTTGAACTAACATTCGCGCACCCGAAGAAAGGCGCTCTGGTGAGTGTCGGGAAGCGCGTGGATGAGAAGACAGAAGGAAAGACCGTTCGGTCGCAGTGGCGATCGGATATTCCTTTGAAAGTTGCGGGGTTCAACTATGGCCGCTACAAACAGCAGAACCTGACCGAAGAACAGAGCGGCTATGAGATCGAAGCGTTTGCGACGACGGAAGTCCCGGACTTCCTAAGAAGTACAGCGGGGAGCCTGCCCGGAACGACGAGCAGGATGCCGAGCACAAAAAACATGACGCCTTCGTCGATACTGAAGAAGGTAGCGGCGGAAACGCGTGCCTCAATCTTAATCTTCAATCGCTTCTTTGGGGAAGCACCGTACGGCCGAATTGCCGTGACCCAGCATCCGCAATTCAGCTTTGGCCAATCGTGGCCGACGCTGGCATTTCGGAGGGTCTGTTGGTCGAGTTGGCGATGGAGTTTGTCAATTCGAATAGGAAGCCATGGGAGTCGCCACTGAGACATGTCGGTCCGCGATCCGCTGCGGACGCCGTGATGATACTTGAGAAATGGAAATGGTATTGGATCTACGATTTCATTGAGTACCTGTACGCGGCCCTGGAAGCCAAAGCTGAGGCAGATTGGCAGAAAGCTCATGAGAACTCGCTCCGGGAAGTCTATGCTGACGAGACTGACGGCCCGGACAACCGCGCGCCCCTTTTTGAGCAACACCCGAATCAGTACTTCGACCACGCTGGCATTGGGTGGCGGCTCATCGTTGGTCGTATAGAGAGCCGTGGCTCGGAAGCCTTCGAGCGCCCTGTGCAGACCGCAAGAGAAGAACTTGACGACTCAGGGCGACTCACTGCGAGCAAAGAGATTCACGAAGCATTGTTGGCCCTCTCGCGGCGACCGGACCCAGATTGCACGGGGTCGATAAACCATGGGATGGGTGCCCTCGAGTGCGTGGCTAGGGATGTGACGGGAGACCCTAAAGCGACGCTAGGCGAGATTATGAAGAGGCATACGGGCTTGGTCCCAGCGCCACTTGATAGCGTTGTCAGTCAAGCCTGGGGGTATGCCTCTGAAACGACTCGCCATATTCGAGAAGGGCGTACCCCATCTCGGGAAGAGGCGGAACTGCTCGTAGGTCTGACCGCGAGTGTAGCTACCTATCTCAGTCGGAAGCATGGGAAGACGACAGGGACCGGCGAAGGCTAACTGATTCCGGAACCCACGCCCCGCCATTCTGTCAGACGTTGGGGTCTAATGAATCGTCGAGTTTCCGCGCCGTTTGGTGCGGGGCCTCCGGATTTACATCCGCCGCTCCGTCTAGCGGGACGCGAGCTTTCCTCCTTTGCGGAGGACTTGGAGTGTTGCTTTCACGGCGGGTTGGGTGATGGGGATCTCGCGGCCTTCGTCGGTTTGGACTACGGAGGACGAGGCTAGGTCGATTTCATACTCGCCGGGGTTGGCGTTGGGGGCGGCGGTGCAGGGGAGGCGGAGTTCGTGGGTGTCGGGGTCGGCGGTGATGGGGTCGCAGGTCACGTCCAGCGGTAGGTTCTCGGGCTTGATTTCTACCGGCGAGGCGAAGCCGGATTCGCGCTTGAGGCGGGCTACCAGATGTCCCTTGGAGCCGGGTTGCAGAGAGATGACTTCGGGCTCGATCTCATAGGCACGGATGACATCGACGGTGATGGCCGGGGCGTAGATGGTCTCTTTGCTGCCGTCGATGTTGACTTGCGCTGCGAGAACAAGCTCGTACTTGCCAGGGCCCCAACCAAGCTGGCTTCCGACGTCGAACGTACCCTTTGCTTTACCCTTGTCCTCCTTGCGGGGACGGTTGAAGGTGCGGACGTTGGGGGTCTTCGCCGCACCCATATTCTTGGGCGGACTGATTTCCTCGTCGTCGGTCTGGAACTCCCAATTCAGCTCGTATTTCAAACCGGGGATGATGCGCATGTAGCGCGGGGAGGTGACTTCGACGGCGGCGGGCAGTGGCGGCACGATGCGGACGGGGAGGTCGGCGCCGAGCCAGGGGGTGATGTTGGCGCTGCTGAAGCCGCGGCGGAGGCGCTGGATCTCGTTGGCGCTTTGCACGTTGACTTCGAGGCTCGGTCCGCGGGCGCGGCGGCGAACGAGTTGGCCGTCGATCTCAGCCTCGCCCCAGATCTGTAAAGCGGCGTCACGTAGTTCGGCACCGGGCTCGTGCGTCAGCGTGAGTAGCGCGGATGAGCCTTGGCGTGTGCTGCCGGCGATTTCGTAGAGAGGCATGTTGCCGCCTTCGGCAATGAGGCCGTCGGGCAACTCGGGGACGAACAGGCGGATCGAGCCGTCGTAGCCGCGGCGCTCGGCGTTCACAGTGACGAGCGCCGTTCCGTTCGCGGGAACGTTCACTTCGTGCGTGCGGAGGGTGAGGGTGAAGTCGCCGCTCCGGCGGCGGGCGATGATGCGATAGCCGAAACCCGGTCCGCCGCGGCCGAGCAGATCTTCGACTTCGATGTGGATCTCGTTGTGATCTTCCCCTACCTGGAAGGAGAGGAACTGATCGATGCCGCTATCCTGTGAAACGTCGAGATTGGATAGCTTCTCTTCACCGGTGAGATTCTGCGTGGAGGCGATCTGTTCACCGCCGGGATCGCGCGCGGTGACGATGCCATAGAGTCGCGATGCACCGAGGGTGGCGGCTTGCAACTCGATCGACCAGTACTCGTCGGGCTTGACCTTGAGGACGTACGTGTCAATCTCGCCGGGCTGGGCGATGCGACCGTTCATCCAGATCTCGGGACCGAGAGGGTTCAAGTCGCTGTTGGCTTCGAGGGCGGCCGGTTGTTCGGTGAGCGCGAAGGGCATCGGGAGAGCACCGGGCGCACCGGGGACGCGTAGCATGGCGAATTCAGCAGCGAGTTGTTCGGTCGCGAGGTCGGGGCTGATGCGAAGAGGCCCAGATAGATTGCCTCCGACGAACTCGACTTCTGTTTCGCCGCCGCGCTGCCATCCGAGGGGATAGAGTCCTTCAGCGTAGGCGAAGTTGCCGATCTTGAGGCGGTAGTAGTCCTGGTCTTGCTCGCTGAACTTCGAATCGCGGATGGCGATGAAGTACGAGCCGGCCTCGGGGAAGCGGACGTCGACGCGGGCATCGACGCCGATGCCGGGTGCGTCATCGTTCCAGGTGATACGGCGCCCTTCGGCGTCGAGTACTTGAATGAGCGGATCGACGGCTGAGCCGACGCGGCGGGCTTCGACTTCGATGACGAGGCGTTCGTTTTCGGAGGCTTCGATGCGGTAGTAGTCGCGGTCGGGTCCGTAGAGCGTGCCGTTGACAATGACGGGCGTTTCGACAGGCTGAGCTTTGTCGGCGGAGTCGTTGGCGGGCTCGGGATCCATCAACTGGGCTTCGATTTCAGAGACCTCGGGGAACTCACCGACGGTGAACAACAGAATGTTCGATAGACCGTCACGTGATTTGACGCGCACGGGATAGACTCCGACGGGAGCGTCGGGTGAGATCTCAATGAGGAACGGCAACTCGCGTCCGCGCCGCATGGAGTCTTTCGGCGCAGCGAGCGACGTGACGGCACCGGGGATCTTGGTCTCGATCTCGGCCGTGTCGCCGAGATCACGTCCGATGAGGGTGAGCTTGACGGCGGTGCCACGTTGGCCGCCGCGAGGTTCGAGGCGAGTGAGGGAAGGCGCGGCGGCTAGGAGCGCGGATTGCGCTAGGAGACAGTGAACCAGGAAACCGGCGGCTATGAGTCGGGCGGTCATTTTCACCTCTTTTCGCGGGCTGCGCCCGCGGGCCCGCTCCTTTACAGTCGCGGCTCTGTTTCTGCTCAGCGGTTCTGTCGCTTCTTAGCGGTTGAACAGGAAGGCGTTGCTGTTGACTAGGGCCCAGAGCAGATCTTGTGCACCGGCGGCTCGGCCTTCGCCCTGGCGCAGATAGGTTAGCGCGTTGTCCAATTCGCCGGGGGTCGGGAAGCGGCTGAGCGCGGCGAGGTAGAGTTCCTCGATCAGATCGCGGTCGGGCTTGCCGGCGAGGATCGCTTCGGCGATACGTCCCTCGGGGTCGGCGATGGCCTCGGCCAGCGTCGGTCCGTTCACGAGACTCATCGCTTGCGGCAGGCTCATTTCGCTGCGGCGCTCACATTCGCAGGCGGACTCGCGCTCGGGGCGGCCGAACATGTCGAGAAAGCCGCCTTTGCCGACGTGCGGGTCGGGTAGCTGCTGCGCAGTGAAATCGGGCGGCACTTCGTCGAACTCAGGACGGGAGCCGGTCGCGACGGTCATCGCGTCGAGCATCGACTCGGCGGTGAGCCGGCGCGGCAGGAAGCGTGAGAAGTTGATCGCATCGTTCGCGTTCCACTCGTTCGTGGCAATGCTGGATTGGTAGGTGCGCGAGTTCGCGATGGTGCGAATGACATGTTGCAGGTCGTAGCCTTGCTTGACGAAGTCGTCAGCGAGGGCGGCGAGCAGCGGTTCGTTGATCGGCGGATTGGAGGCGCGGATGTCGTCGACGGGATCGATGATGCCGCGGCCGAAGAAGTAGCTCCAAATGCGGTTGGTGATGGCGCGGGCGAAGAAGGGATTCTCTTTGGACGTGAGCCATTGGGCGAGGCCGCGGCGGCGGTCCTCTTCAGCATTGAGCGGGGGCGTGCCGACGCTGGCGATCAGGTACTCAGGTTCGACGGGGCGGCCTGTCTTGGGGTGCTTGACGGTGTTGTCGTCGCGCTTGAGATAGACGATTTGCTCGTCGCTATCGAAGCCGGGCTTGACGCCGACGGAGGCAAAGAAGGCGGCGAGCTGATAGTACTGATTCTGCGTCCAGCGCTCGAAGGGGTGGTCGTGGCACTGCGCACAGGTCATGCGCACGCCGAGGAAGAGTTGGCTCATCTTCTCCATCGCTTCTTTCGGGTCTTTGTTGACGCGGAAGAAGTTGGCGGCGGGGTTCTGATAGGTGCTGCCGGTGGAGGTGATGAGCTCGCGGACGACCTGATCGTAGGGGCGGTTGGAGCCGATTTGATCGCGAATCCACTGGCGGAAAGCCCATGTGCCCTTTTCGCCGAGGTACTTGCGGTTTGATTGCAGCAGGTCGCCCCACTTGAGCGCCCAGTGGTCGACGAACTCAGTGCGCTTCATCAAATTGTCGATGAGGCGGATGCGTTTGAGGCGCGACTTCTCGGGGTCTTCGATGAAGTCGCGTGCTTCGGCGGGCGTCGGCGGAAGGCCGACGAGGTCGACATAGACGCGGCGGACGAAGGTGCTGTCGTCGGCGACTTCGGAAGGCTGAACCTTCAGGCGTCTCAGCTTGGCGTCGATGTTCTCGTCGATGTAGTTGTGCTGCGAGAGTTGCTTCCACTCAAAGCCCGGTGCCGGGTTGAGGATCGTGACCGGCACGATGACGAACTTGCCCTCGTAGCGGACGAGTAGGGTGACTTCGCCGATACGTTCGCCTTGGACGATGGAGCCGTCGACGATCTTTGCCGTGGTGTCTTGGCTGCTGGCGACGACGGCTTCGCGTGTGACGTCGCGGGTGGAGCCGTCACCGTATGTGGCGACGACGAGGATCTGCTGCTTCATGCCGGAATGGCTCATGAAGACTTCGGGCGGCGTGACTTCGAGCTTGGCGACGGAGTCGGTTTTCTTATCGCCGAGTGGTGTGCCGGAGGCGATCCAGTTAAGAACGGTGTCGTAGTAGCGCGAGCCCTTCTCGATGCGGAGTCCGCCTTCGTGCGGCACTTCCTGCGCCGGTTTGGTGAGCATGAGGCTCTGGGCGGGGTCGGCGCGGTTGAAGCGGCGTCCGGAGATGTCGTAGAGCAGCGCGCCGTAGTCGAACTCAGGGTCGTAGCCTCGGAGCGACAGCTTGAAGCCGTTCTTACCTTTGGCTGCGCCGTGGCAGGGGCCGGACGTGCAGCCCTGTTTATTGAGGACCGGCATGACGTCGCGGAGGAAGCTGATGGTCCGCTTCTCGGCGAGGTTCCCGACGGTGACGGGTAGGTCGGCGGACTGTCCGCCGGCGGAAACTTTGACGGTAGTCTTGCCTTGGGAGACGGGGTAGAGATAGCTGTTATCACCCACACGGACGCTGTCGCCGGCGGGTTCGAATTTCGCCTTGTTAGTGAGGTCGAACGTTTCGCCTTCGGCGGTGACGCCGGTTACGAGGACGCGGCGGCCTTCGTTGGCTGTGGTCAGATCGAGCGACGCGGGTTCAATCGTGATCTTGGCGGGCTGGAGGTCGGCGGCGACGCCGGTGGCGGCGAGCAGCGCGATGAGGCAGAAGTAAGGCGCCGCAGTGAATAGTCGTTTCCCTGACATTGTGAACTCCATAGCTTGCTTACTCCGCCCGTGCCATCTTTCTTGTTTTGGTGATCGTTAGCTTTGTGGCGACGGGTTCGATCTTGTAGGGCACTAGTTCGGTGTCGCGTCCGGCGAGAACGGACGTGGGCGCGAGTTCGATTTCGTATTCGCCGGGCTTGGCCGCGCCGTTGGCGGTGCACTTGATTCGATAGGCCTCGGGCGTGCCGTCGATGTCGGCTGCGGCGCATTCGACGCCCAGGGGAAGGTTGTCGGCTTTGACGGTGACGGGCGAGGAGAAGTCCGGCTCGCGGTGGAAGGAACCGACGATCTCGGCGGCGCCCCCGCGCGGGATCGCGGTGATTTGCTTTGGCGCCTCGATGCGGTACCCCTGCACGACGTCGAAGGTGATCGCCGGGGCGTAGATAGTTTGCTCGCGGCCGTCGATGCGCGCTCGAATGCTGGGTAGAAGATCGAAGGTCATCGGCAGCGTCCCCATGGTTGTGATGACGGTGAAGCTGCCTTTGGTGGCGGTTTTCTTGCCCGTGGCGGTTCCGTTGACACGGATGTTGCCGACGGCCGGTGTGTTGCTGACCGAGATGCGGTCGAGGGGCGTGACGCCGTCGCCTTCGAACTCCCAGCGGACCACGGCTTCCATGCCTTGGATGAGCCATACTGTTTGGGGCGTGAGGATTCGGAGGAAGGCTTTCTCGGGTTCGGCGACTTTCGCTGGGACGTTTGCCGCGAGCCAAGGGGCGGTGACGGGTTTCTGGCCGCGTCCCATCACGCCGATTTGCATGCCGGGCGCGTGGGCTTTGACGCGAATCTTGCGGCCGTCTTCGAGAACGCCGTCGCCCCAGATGGCGAGTGCGACTTGCTGTGTCTCGGCGTCGGACTTTGGCGTGAGCGTGAGAATGCCGCGACGTGAGCTTCGCGAGGTGGTCATGCCGCCGACTTCGGCGGGGATGTGGCCGCCCTGTAGCTCGACACCGTCGGGAAGGCCGTCGGCCACGATCCGCACTGGGCCCATGTAGCCCCGCCGCGTCACGTTGACGCTAATGATCGCGCTGCCGTCTTTGGGGATGGTGACGTGCGGTGTGCTGAGAGTCAGGGTGAAGTCGGGCGGCTGTTGGCGGGCGACGAGGCGGTAGCTGTACTCCAGGCCACCGCGGCCGAGCAGGTCTTCGAGAGTGACGGCGACTTCGGTGACGCCTTCGGGGACTTCGAAGCCGAGGTGGGGGTCACCGAAGGTTTGTCCGGTCGAGCGGATGAACGAAAGTGGTTCCTCGGCGACCTGATCGCCAGCGGATGCGAGTTTTTCACCTTCGCTATTGAAGAGGGTTAGTAGACCGTAGAGGGCGGATGTACCGAGTCCGGCGGCTTGGGTCTCGATCATCCATTGTTGGCCCTGTTTGACTTTGATGCGATAGCGATCGACTTCACCCTCGGCGGCGATGCGGCCGTTGACGACGATGTTGGACTCAAGTTCGCGGGGGGCGTTGTCTTTGGGCTCGAAGACTTCCTGGTCGTCACTGACGGTGATTCGGAGGGGCAGCGGCCCGTTCTCGTCCGGCAGGCGAATCTCGGCAAAGCCGGCGGCGGTGGCTTCGGGTGAAAGGTCGGACTTGACGGTGATGGGTTCGGTGAGATTACCGCCGAGTAGTTGGACTTCGGCGGTGTCGCCGCGTTTCCAGCCGAGGGGAAAGACGGCTTCCGCGTACTTGTATTGACCGGCGCGCAGACGGTAGAAATTCATTCGCTGATCGCTGAAGCGGGCGTCATGGACTTGCACAAAAAAGGCGCCGTCGGCGGGGATGGTGACTTCGGTGCGCGGGTCGACGCCGATGCCCCGGGCGTCGTTGTTGCGGGCGATGGTGTTGCCGGCGGTATCTCGGATTTCAAGTACGGCGTCGATGGCGGAACCCATGCGGCGGGCTTCGACTTCGATGACGAAGGTTTCGCCCGCCGTGCCTTCGAAGCGATACCAGTCGCGGTCGGAGCCCTGGAGGGTGCCGTTCACGGTGGCCGGCAGGGTGACGGGCTCGGCGGTGTCGGCGGAATCGTTGGCGTACATCTGACGCATCGATTCCGATTCAGCCTCGGTGACTTCTTTGAAGGGGCCGACGGTGAAGAGCAGCACGTTCGAGATGCCGAACTTGGTTTCAACGCGAATGGGGTAGGAGCCGATCGGGGTGTCTTTCGCCAGTTCGAGGAGAAGAGGTAACTCGCGGCCGGGGCGCTCGGCGGTAAGTGCGGTGACAGCGCCGGGGATGCTGGTGAGGATCTTGACGTCGTCGGTGAGGTCGTAGCCTTTGAGGGTGAGCGTGACGGCGGTTCCGCGTTGCGCTCCCCAGGGCTCGATCGCGGTGAGTGAAGGCCCTGCCGCCGACGCGGCCAATGCCACGCTAAAAACGGATGCGATGAGGCGACGTAGCATTTGGATTTACCTAACGCGCTGACCGTAGGCGTCCTTTTTCGAGGGGCACCGCTGTCCATTCCTTGACGAGTTTTCCGGTGGATGCGTCGTACGTTCGCAGCAGCCCGTCGAACCCGGCTGCTAATAGTTGCTTGCCGTCGGGAGCGAACGTCAGGATGAACGCGCCGCCGCCAGGAAGGGCGCAACTCGCGACCTTGTCGCCGGACTCAGTGTCGTAGATGTTTACGGACTCGGCGATGCCGCCCGCGGCGATGCGACTGCCGTCGGGGCTGAAGGCGAGCGCGTGGATCGCGCCTTCCTGCTCGTCGAACTTGCGGACAAGCGTGGAGTCGTCGGCGATTTTGAGGGCGCGCGGCCGGTCCATCATGTAGAGGTACGGCACGCGGTCGGTGCCGCCGATCAGGACGTAGTCTCGGCGCGGGTGGCGCGCGATGGCGTAAAGCAGATCGCGCAGGAAGTTTACGTTTTCGAGGAACGCGCCGTCATCCGCGTTGGCGAGTTTCGCGGCACGGTCGCGTCCGACGGAGACAATGCGCTTGCCGTCGATGCCGAAGACGGCGTCGAGAACCCAGTCCTCGTGATGGCCGGCTTTGAAGAACTCCTTGCCGGTGGTGATATCGAACGCGCGCAGACTGTTGTCCGCGCCACCGACGACAACCCGCTTGCCGTCGGGTGAGACATCGCCGCCGAAGAGGGTATCGGTTGTGGCCATGACGGACTGGATCTGCTTCTTGGAGGCGAGGTCCCATACCTGGACTTCGCCGAAGCGGGCGGGCGTGCCGCCGACGGCGACGAGTTGTTTGCCGTCGGCTGTGAAGGCAACGGAGTGAATGCGGTCGGAGCGGCCTAGGAGGCGGGCTTCGATCTTCGAACCGTCGGCTTTGTGGAGTAGGATTTCGTGATAGCCGCCGACGGCGAGAGTCTTGCCGTCGGGCGAGTAGGCGGCGGCGGTGACGACGGGCGGTCGCGCGTAGGTCGGCGGCTCGGTCGGAACTTGCGGTCCGCGGGCCGATGCGGGGGTGTCGTCTTTGGCGCCTTGGTTGATCCAGTTGCGGAACAGGTCGATCTGGTCGTCGGGCAGCGGCGGCTGACCGAAGGGCATGCGCGGCTCGGCGGCTCCTGTGAGCATGGTGACGAGGCGGCTTTCATCGGCGGAACCGGCTTTGAAGGTTGGGCCTTTGCTGCCGCCGGTGGTGATGGCGGCGTAGGAGGTGAGGTCGAGCCCCCCCATCTTGCCGGCGGGTTGATGGCAGCCCTGGCAGGACTTTTCGATGACGGGTCGGAGGTCGTTGTAGTAGCTGACGTCGGCGGCAGGGGCGCTGGCGTTGAGCGCGACGAAGAGCGCGACCCGGATACAGAGCTTCACAGTGATGATTATAGCTCGCGTACGTGTTCTGGCGGCCTCGAAAGCGGTTCCGGGTAGGTGTGCCGTTTTGGGTGCAGTGAGAGTGGTCACATCGGCCTGCGGGCGCGGCATGCCGTGCCCTTACATTTTCTCCTAGGAGCGTGGTAGGCTCGGCTGTTTGTTTGCGAGCCATGAAAGGGACAGGCAACTAAACTCTGGGGCGTTGTTTGCCAGATCACTCGAATTGTGCAGATGAGGAGTAACGGCAAGGCACGCATGTCGCAAGCCCGTGAATTGATGAAGAGAACCGGTTCCGCGCTGGCAGGGTTCCTAGTAGGCGTGATATTTGGAGCGTTTCGTGCCTTCGCAGCTGCCGCTGGTGGTCATGGACTCATGGCCGAGGCAGTGCTATGTGGCTCGCCCTTCAGTGTCTTCCATCCTCATAAGACGGCGGTTCTGGGAAGTCTCCTGTTTTGGGGATTACTAGGACTCTTCTGGCGCTCCGCTCGCATCCGTCGGTATCTGGTGCTGTCCCACGTAGTCGCGGCCACATTCGCCTTTGCGCTTGTCCCGGAGTACAGGGATTGGCATCGTCTCCACTGGGCCGTTCCAATGTCGTATGCGCACGAGTTTCTCGTAGTGATGCTTATCCACGTTGCGGCGCTGCTTCTGGCCGTTTTCTACGAGAAAGATACTGATGGCGACGGAGGTAGGGCGGATAAGTGCGGCAAGAGGTAGGTGGAATGAGGCCGTTGGTTGGCGTTAGAAAGTCGCTGGCAGGGGCTCAAAATGACTGGGCTACGCGCACTTCGCGCAGGAACCGCCGGAGCAGGGAAGAATGAGGGACAAAGCCCGGGGCCTTCGAGGCCTTTTCAATCGTCCTCTGGCCCCCAAGTTTGCCGCACTTGGCGAGGCATGGGTCCGTGTTCGACTTTTCGTTGTCTAACCCTCGGGTTCACTCTGCATTGATCCCGAGGGACGACTCGGTGTTGCAGGGGGGGGAGTCGCGTGCCGCCCTTTCAGGGCTCGGTTGGTTGGCCCTTGATACCCACGGCTGACGCCGCGGGCTACTTTCTTTGGCCCCGTTGGGGCCTTCGCAGGCTTCGCCCGGGGGCACGCAGGTTGACACCCGCGCCTCCTTGCCTGTTGTGAATCGATTGCGTGGGTCGAAAGGAAAAGCCGCGGATCTCAAGACCGAGATCCGCGCTACGGGTGTTTGTGTGGCTTGCCTGTGGGCACGGCGTACCGTGTCCCTACCCAGGGTGAGCTTCCGCGCAGCGACCCTGGGCTACGATATGAGTCCGTTTCGCGTACAATTTTGCGACCATGCCAGACTCCGAGTCTCCGGTTGAATCAATCGAGCGTGGCAACTCTTCCAGCGAGAAGGCCATTTCGTCGACGAAAGTGCGATTCGTCGTTTTCGCTTGGCTCGCCATGGCCGCGGTTTTAGCGTACTTGTGCCGCAATAGTCTGGTGGTGTCCGAAAGCAGTCTGCGAGCGGATCTTGGGATCACCGAATCGCAGAGGGGGTTCATTCTTGGCTCGGCGTTCTTTTGGACGTACGCCCTGGCTCAGATTCCAACCGCCTGGCTCGGAGAACGGTTTGGATCGCGACGTTGCTTGCCAATATTTTCCACGGCATGGTCGGTGGCAACAGCAGCGATTGCACTCGCTTCGGGCTTCGGGTTGGTCTTAGTGAGCCGCGTCGGCACGGGAATGCTCAAGCCGGCATCTTTCCGGGTTCCGTAAGAACGATCGCCCTTTGGCATCCAGGAACGGAACGAGCACGGGCGAGCGGAGTACTCAGCGCCGCGATGTCCGTCGGCGGTGCGGTTGGCGCCGGATTAACCGGTTGGATGCTCGGGTACATGCCGGCCAAGTACATTTTTGCCGTCTTTGCTTTGCCGGGCCTGCTCTGGGCACTCGTGTTCTGGTGGTGGTTTCGTGAGAGCCCCGAAGAGCATCCATCGGTCAATAGCGCCGAGCGTGCCTTGATCGCGGAAGGCCGCACGACGAAGCTGTCGTCAGGCAAGCCTGATTTCAATGCTCGGATGTGGTTACGGTTGACGACCAGCCCGGCTGCGTGGCTCATCTGTGGACAGCAGTTCTTTCGCGCGGGAGGCTATGCATTTTTCGCGAGCTGGTTCGCGACGTATCTGATGGAGACGCGCGGCGTTTCGACCGCTCAGTCCGGCTTCCTGACGGCTCTGCCGCTGATTGCAACGGTGTTCGGCGCGACGCTGGGCGGAGTTGCTTCCGATGCGGTCTTTCGTGCGACAGAAAGCTTGGCGCTCTCGGGCAAGGGGATCGCGGGCGTGAGCTTGACGCTGTGCGCGGGACTGGTCTACTCTGCGTTCTTCGTCGCCGATCCGACAGCGGCTGTGTTGGTGATCAGTTGCGGCGCCTTTCTAGCCGCAGTCGGAGGTCCCTGTGCCCATACGGTGACGATGGACATGGGTGGGAACAACGTGGCGTCCTTGTTCAGCACGATGAACATGATCGGCAACTTTGGTGCAGGGTTAATGCCTTGGGTGGTCCCGCGATTCAAGACCTGGATTGAAGAGACCCCGACCCTCCTCGCGCAGTGCGACGGCAACAGTTGGAACGCGGTCTTGGTCCTGTTTGTCGTGACCTACTTGGGTGCAGCGATTTGTTGGGGAATGCTCAACACGAACGGTACCGTATTCGATCAATCGTTGTTCGGAAGACAAGTTGACTATGACCAAGAGCGTTGAACCGAAGCAGATTCCCGTGCAAGCCGGTACCGGTTCTGGGCAACGCTGTTTGATGTGCCGCTTGCCTGCGGGCACGGCATGCCGTGCCCCTACATTTTCTGCTGGGGGCGTGGTAGGCTCGGCTGTTTGTTTGGCTAGTGAGTAGGGGAAGGAGTAGACGATGACGCGTAGATGGGTTCAATGGTTCGTGGTTCTGGTTCTGGTGGTTGGGGTGTTGCCGTTGGGGGCGCAGGAGATTGTGGAGGTCGGGGACCGGTCGAAGAACTGCGGGGAGGATGCGGGCTGTATTAACCGGCTTCATCCGGCGATTCCGATGGCGGCGCGGGCTGAGCCGGGCGCGACGATTGTGCTCCATAGCCGCAACGCCTCGGACTTTGAGCTAGATCCGTCAGCGCCAGCGGACCCGCGAGCGGGCGATTCTGGTTTCGGCACTGTGCATCCGCTGACGGGGCCGGTGCACATCGAGGGCGCGGAACCGGGCGACGTGCTGAAGGTCCGCATCTTGGACATCGCGCCGGGCCCGTGGGCGTACACAAGGATCTCACCGATTGGGTTTGTCACTGACGAGATCGAGGGGCCGCTGCGGGTGGTGTGGCGGTTGAACCGCGACTACGCCGTGTCCGATGACCTGCCGGGCGTGCGCATCCCCAATCACAGCTTTCCCGGCGTTGTCACCGTTTTGCCGGGGCCGGAGCAACACGCTGCGATGCTGGCGCGCGAGGCCGAGTTGCTGGAAGAAGGAGGTGCGGTTCGGGGGCCGCATGGGACGCACGCTTCTCCGAGCGAGGTTTGCGGTCCGGGCGGCAGTCACGAGGACGAGTGTTTGCGCACGATTCCGCCACGCGAGCATGGCGGGAACCTGGATATCCGGTATCTGCAGACGGGTGTTTCGATCTATCTGCCGTGCTACATCGCGGGTTGCGGACTTGCGGTCGGCGATTTTCACTATGCGCAAGGTGACGGAGAGGTGTCCGGGACGGCTCTTGAAATGGATGCCACCATCACGCTGACGACGGAGTTGATCAAGGACGGTCCGCCGTTGCGTCGGGGTCCTCACTACGAGGGATCGTCCACTCTGCTCGATATTCCCTCCCGGACGTTCTACGCGACGACGGGTTTTCCCATCAAGAAGAAGGGTGAGGTTCCGCCTGACATGCAATATCTGGGGGCGGAGAAGGTGGCGCGACTCGAGAACCTGTCGAAGGATATTTCGCTGGCGGCGCGGAATGCCTTGCTTGAGATGATCGATTACATTTCCGAGGAGTATGGATACACGAAGGAGCAGGCGTACATCATTGCTTCGGTTGCGGTGGATTTGCGCATTGGGCAGTTGGTGGATCAGCCGAACGTGGGTGTGACGGCGATTTTGCCGGTGGACATTTTTGTGGGGCGTTGAGGGGACCGGAAGTTTCAAGCCAATGGCTGCGCCCGCGGACACGCACATTTACATGCGCGCCTCTTTTCCTACTTTCTTGGTGGGCGGCTGGGGCGCATTTCTATGCGGCTGGCTAGGCTGCAGTCGGGCATGTTGAGCAGATGGATGATGGTGTCGGCGATGTGCTCGGGGGCGATCTTCCAATCGGCGGCGGGGCGGTCGGAGCCTCCGAACTTGGTGTCGACGCTGCCGGGCATGATGGTGCTGACGCGGATGTTGTCGTGTCGCAGGTCGAGCATCATCGCTTCCGTGAATCCGGCGACACCTAATTTCGACGCGTTGTAGGCTGTCCCTCCGGCGAAGGGGTGTTTGCCCGCAAGGCTGCCGATGTTGATGATGAAGTCGCCGCCGGCTTTCTTCATGAGGGGGACCGCCTCGTGGCAGCAGCAGAAGACGCCGCTGAGGTTGGTGGCGATGGTTTAGTCCCATGCGGCGGGGTCGAGATCGCCGAGCGGGGCGAATCGGCCGACGCCGGCGTTGTTGATGAGGTAGTCGAGTTTGCCAAAGGTCTCGTTGGCGAAGCCGAATAGCTCGGACACGTCGGCGAAGCGTCCGACGTCGCGTACACGTCCTTCGACGCGGCCGAGAGGACCGAGGTCCGCTACGGCCTGATCGACGGATTCGGCGCTTCGTCCGCAGATGACGACGGACGCGCCTTCGCCCAGCAGTGCGCGTGCGATGGCGGTGCCGATGCCCTTTGTTCCGCCGGTGACGAGCGCGACTCGATCTTCAAGTTTTGTTCCCATGGTTTTGACTTATCTACCTTTTGACGCCGGCTTGTTGACGCCGGTTTTGTGATGGTTGATTCCAATGATTCCGGCTCCCGCTACAATATCAGTCCCTGAGGCGTGAACCCCGTGCCCGAAGAATCAGATAGCTCATCAGAACTTGCTTCGTTGCTCGATCCAGCGATTGAGCAGTTGCGGCGTGATCTCGAATCGCAGATCGCCGCCAAGCGGACCGAGTGGGTGGAAGCCGGGGTCGGCGAGCAGCGCAAGACGATCGAACGGGGCGCTCGCGCCGGAGCGGCGGAGTCGTTGCTGGAAGCGATGCGGCGGATCCGTGAAGAGAAGTCCGTTACGGGGATCGCGGTGGCGCTGGTGGAGGCCGCCGGAGGGTTCGCGCGGCGGACGGCGCTGTTCATCCAGAAGGGTGATCGCTTGTTGGGCTTCCGGCTCATGGGGGCGAACGACGCGGACCGGCAGCAGGCGCTGGAGCAATTGGAGATTCCGATTGTCGAGGCATCGGGGCTGGCCCATGCGATTGAGACGAGCGACACGGTTGTCTGCGGCGGCGGACCGGGGGAGTTGGGCGCGCGGCTGGCGGAGATTCTAGGCACGAGCGCGGAAGACCGCGTGCACCTTTTCCCGATTGTGTTGCGTGACCGTGTGCTCGCCGTTTTGCTTGCCGATGGGGATGAAGAGAGCCCCGTTGAGCAGCCGGCGATCGAGGTGCTGGTGTCGCTGGCCGAGGCTTGGCTGGAAGCGGTGGGTACTCGCAAGAAGCCCGTCCCGCAGGCTGAGGAAGCTCTTGTTTAGCTCGGGGCTTCTCTAACGGCCTCAACGGGTTTACCATAGTAGGAGAACCCGCCAAATTCCCGCCCTCGGCGATGAAGAATTCGGAACGGTTAGTTGCATTGTTTCCACTGGTCGCGGCGCTCTGTGCTGGGCTGACCGGCGTGGCTGCGGGCGCGGTTCCTCCGGAATTGCAACAGCGTAGCCGCTCGTACATCAAGTCGGGCAAGTCCGCGGATCGGACACCGCTGGCCGCGTATGTCGAGAAGGCCGGCGGCGCACAGGCGGCGTTGGCTCGATTTGCGCTCGGCATGGGCGACTACGAGACCGGAGCTTACGAAGCAGCGATTCCACATCTGCGGAATGTGTCACGCGAAGGCGGTGCACTGGCTGACTACGCACACTTTTTTGCGGCGCGGGCGCTGGCGGGGGAAGAGAAGTTCGCCGCTGCCGCCGAGGTGATTGAGAGCTTTCCGCGGCGTTTTCCCGAGAGCCTGCTGCTGGCGCGAGCCATTCGTTTGCAGGCCGAGAGTTTGATCCGCGAGAAGCGTTGGGCGGAGGCGAGGACGCTGCTCAATGACTCGCGATCAAAGGTGGAGGAGCCCGTCCGGCTTTACTTGATCGCTCGCACGTTGGAGTTAGACGGCCAGTTGCTGAACGCTGTACGTTCGTACCGGCTGGTGTATTACAAGCACCCGACAAGCGCACAGGTGGATGATGCCGAGGTGGCGCTAAACACTTTGCGGCGACGGTTGGGCAACAAGTATCCTGACGCGCCCGCCAAGTGGCGGCTCGAACGGGCCGACAAGTTGTTCGACGCCCGCAAGTATTCGAAAGCGGCGCCGGAGTATCATCGAGCGCTTGACGGGCTGAAGGGGCGTGACCTCGAACGTGCGCAAGTCCGCGCCGGGGTGGCGGATTATCGGCGGTTGCGGACGACGATTGCCTGCGGCTGGCTGTTGAAGCTCAAGATCAGCGATCCGAAATGGGCTGCGGAACGGCTGTACTATCTGGGTGAATGCGCGCGGCGGAAGCGCAAGATCACGGAGTTTCGACAGCGGACGGAGGAGCTTGGCAAGAAGTTTCCGAAGTCGCCCTGGTACGGGGAAGCCCTTTTCTCGCTGGGTAACTACTATCTACTGGAGAACAAGCCGGCCGAATACCGCAGGTATTACGAGCGCTGTGCCCGTGCGGTTCCGCGAGGGGTGAACGCCGCGAAGGCGCATTGGAAAGTTTGTTGGCGGGCTTATCGGGAGAGGGACCCGCGGGCGGCGGCGCTGTTTGAAGAGCATGTCCGTGTGTACCCGAAATCGTCGACGGCCTCGGGCGCGATCTATTGGCTTGCGCGTTTGAAGGAAAGAGATGGCCAGACGAGCTTTGCGCGGGCTCTCTACACGGAGTTGATGCGGCGCTATCCGCATTACTATCACGCGGTCAAGGCGCGGGAGCGGATCGGGAAGCTGAAGGCGTCGAGTGAGCAGGTGGCGGTGCCGAGCTATTTCGACGCGATCCCGGGGTGTCGGAGGTTTGCCGATCAGCCTTCGGATACGGCGCGAATCAAGTTGGAGCGCGGCCGGTTGTTGTTTGATCTCGGACTCGGCGATCTCGCGGAAGGTGAGTTGCGGACGGCTGACTACCGCAAACCCGATGCCCATTGGGTGGGTTTGGAACTGGCGAGGCAGAAGAGTGAGAGCCACCAGTATCACCGCGGCCTGCGTTACATGAAGCGCTACGGATTTGGGTACCTGCGGGTGCCTTTCGATACCATGCCGCGTGAGTATTGGGAGCGTTTGTTTCCCTTGCCCTATTCGAAACAACTCAAGCGCCGGGCGGCTCCGCACAAGCTCGACCCGTATCTGGTAGCTGGGTTGATTCGGCAGGAGTCGGAGTTCAACGCCACGGCGAAGTCACGCGCTGGGGCGCTGGGGTTGATGCAGCTCATGCCGGCGACCGGCCGAGGGTTGGCGCGGCAGTTGGGCATTGGCGGGATCTCGAACCGGCAACTCTACAACCCTGATTTGAGTTTGCGTTTGGGGACGTTCCACTTCAAGAAGGTTTTGGAGCGCTTCCAGCACCGGCTCGAATATACGCTGGCCGGATACAACGCCGGTGAGCATCGCGTGGATAAATGGCTTACGTGGGAGGACTTCTCGGACCCCGAGGAGTTCGCGGAAAGTATTCCGTTCACCGAGACGCGTGGTTATGTGCAGGCTGTGATTCGCAATGCCGCTGTTTACCGGTTGATTTATTCCGGGACGTAGGCGGACCGCACGCTAGTAATCCAATAGATAGTTGAACTTGATGAAGAGGGCGCGGGAGAGCGTGCGGCGCTCGACTTCGTGCGGGTCGAGGTAGTCGCGTGTGAGATTGGCCGTGTTGAAGACGACATAGAGCCCGGTGCTTGACGTCGAGAGCAGACCGAGGCGGATGTTGTGGCCGATCTGCTCGGTCCGGCTGTTGTATTGACTGAAGGTTTGCAGGAAGCTCTTCGGGGTGAACGACCAGTTGAAGCGCAGGCCGACGAGATCGGTATTGAAGTCGTCTACTGGCAGTTCGATGAAGTTGCGGACCCAACTGCCGGTCCAGGTTAGGTTCTTGCCCTTGCGGACCCCGAGGCTGCCTCGGAGGGACCGTATCGACCCGTTGTAGAAGTCGCCGGACGCCGCATTCCCGCTGAAGAAAAGCGTCTCGCTGGGGTCGGTCTGAAAGTTGGCGATTGTTTCGTTGAACTGATGGCGGCCGACGGGAACGAAGATGCCCGGGTGTACTTCGAAGGGTATATCGAGGCGTTCGAAGTTGCGGTTGAAAGCGACACCGAGCCGTCCGCCGTTTTGCCAACGGGAGTCGACGTGGTAGTGCTCGAAGCTGGACTCTTTCTGGTTCGTGCCCAGCGTGTACCAGTTGTCGCCGAGAACGTGTGGCTCAATGCTACGGATCGGTCCGCTGTCCATGTAGTGGGTGTAGCGGTAAAAGTACTCGGGCTTCTTGAAGCCATTTCTTTGAACGAAACCGACTTCGGGATTGAAATTGTGGCCGACTTCCAGATAGCCGAGATGGAATTCGTGGCGTGAATTGTCGTATTCGAAACGGCTTGAGTAAGCGTGGTCGCTGTCGTTGACGCTCGGTGTCTGTGTCTTCGCGACATAGTTGAACCAGTTGCCGAACTTTCCGATTCCGATGTTGGCGTCGGCGCCGAAGGTGCGGTTGTACTTGCCGCTGTCCCCGAAGTGTGACGTGGCTTGACGGTTCACGCCGATGACGCCGATGGATGAGCGGTTGGGGAGCTCGCGGCTGAAGCGGGCGACGCTGTAGTTGTTGGCCGGTGCGGCTCCGTCGACGGACCGCGTTTGCATGTTGAGCAAACCGATCTGGTAGGGGCCGGCTTTGCCGCTGACACGCGCGCCGACATCAATGGGGACGGGGTTGCGGTCGTCGTCGAGTCCAATGCGGCGGGAGAAGAAAATCTCGACCTCTTGCGGGGTGCCAAACTCGAAGAAGCCGGAGTTCTCGAGAAAGAACGGGCGCTTCTCCGGGAAGAACAGGTCGAAGCGGGTGAGGTTCACTTGCTCATCGTCGACTTCGACCTGCGCGAAGTCAGTGTTGACCGTGGCGTCGAGAGTGATGCTCGGGGTGAGGCTGTACTTTAGGTCGAGGCCGGCGTCACGTTCGAACTTTGTCTGGTTTCCTTCGCGCGCATAATCTTGCGAGAATCCGCTGAGGACATAGGGCAGTAGCTTGAGGTTGCGGAGGGTGTGCGTCTCGAGCCCGGAGAGCGACCCGGCAGCGCCGACTTGGGCTAGCTCGAAGGCGCGCGAGATCGGCGACCAGTAGGAAAGTTCGTTGCGACGGCGCAGGTTGCGCATGACGTTGAGTCCCCAGACGGACACGCCCGGTTTGTAGCGCAGTGTCCGGAAAGGGATGGCGATTTCGCTTTCCCAGCCGCGTTCGGTGATCTGTGAGCGGACGTTCCAAACGGCGTCCCAGTTGAGGTTGAACGCCGCGGCACCGCCACGCTGGGCACCGCCGCCGCCGCCGCCGGCGCGGGCCGGGCCGCCGCCGCCTCCGCGCGTCTGGCCCGCTTTCGATACTTGGCCGTCGAACTCGATGCCGGTGGGGCTTGTCCCAAAGATGAAGGCGTTCTGGTCGTCGTCGAAAGTGTCGAGGAGGATCTGTATGGAGTCGGTGTCTTCGAGTTCGCCGTCGCGGCGGTTCTGCGTAACGACGATGTTCTCGGGTTGCGAGTCGAAGCAGATGATTCCGAAGTAGAGGTTGCGGTCGTCGAAGGCGATGCGCACTTCGGTGCGTTCGGCCGAGATTTCGCCCTCGTCGGGGTTCTGCTGGATGAAGTCAGTGGCTACGTCGAGGTCTTGCCAGAAGGCTTCGTTGACCAGGCCGTCGAGGTTAGGCGGCTCGGCGATCCGTTGCGCACGGAGTTGCCTCGACGGCTGCGCGTCGGGTACTTGCGGAAACAGGGGTGCTGTCGCGGCGGCCAGCAGGCCTACCAGCCGCAGCCAAGGCAAAACAGTTTTCATTCTTGAATCGAACCCGTTGGAACCGAACCCGGTTCATCATCATAGGGAACTCCGTTGCGAGTGGGAGCGGACCGCCGTTTCAGGCAGGCTGCGGGTAGTGGGGTGAATGCAGGAAGCGTTTGGGCCGCGCCATGAGTTTCCCGTTCTTGACGAACGGCTCGCCGCGTTCGGCGAGATGCTCGATCATGCGGTTGCGCCAGAGTCGGAGCTTGTCCTCATGGGTTGTGTCGGATGCCAGGTCATGTTGCTCGTGGGGGTCGCCGGTTAGGTCGAAGAGCTGCTCTTCGCCGTCGAGGGTATGAAAGAGGTACTTTGTGTGACCGTCGGTGAGAGCGGCCCAATGGTTCTTGGGGCTGTAACAGGTGCTGTGTTCGAGGTCGATGAACTCGCGCCATTGCGCATCGTTGCTTTGGAGCAGGGGCAACATGCTGCGGCCGTCTATGTCGTCGCGTTCACCTTGACCGGCGGCGTCGAGCATCGTGGGCAGGATGTCGCGGGTTTCGACCGGCTTGTCGATCACCTGTCCGCGCTCAGCCGCCACAAGTCCCGTCGGCCAGCGGATGAGCATCGGAACGCGCACCGAGGCTTCGTAGGCGAAACACTTCCTCCACATGTGGTGATCGCCAGTCATGTCGCCGTGGTCGGAGAAGTAGAGGATGAGCGTTTCGTCGAGTTCGCCGCGGGCGTCCAGGGCTTCGAGGATGCGCCCGATCTGTTCATCAATAAAGCTGATTGAACCGTGGTATCCCTGGCGGGAGTGGCGCACCTGCTCCGGGCCGAGATCGCCGTGCCAGATGTTGAAGCTGTCGTCGCTACGCTCGCGATAGCGCTCGGCCCAGCCGCCGACGCGGGCTTCGGGCAGCGGGGTGTCGGCGTATTGATCCATGAAACGCTGCGGAGGGTCGTATAGACTGTGCGGGCGCGCGAAGGAGGCTTTCAGGAAGAAAGGTTCGGGTTGGTCATAACCTTGCAGGAAGTCGACGGCGCGATCGCCAGTCCAGGCCGTGGGATGCAGTCGCTCGGGCAAGACGTAGGGATGCGCGCGATAGTCGTTCCAGCCGATGCCGGTGGCGTCGGGATCGAGGTCGGGCGTTTCTTGGGCGAACCACTGGCGGTAGTCGCTCACGAAATCAGGTGTCCGCGCGCGGCCTGATTCATCAAGCTGTACGCTGTGGAACCCGTGCAAGTTGCGTTGCGGATGCCAGTGCATCTTGCCGATGCCGGCGGTGTGATAGCCGCCCTCCCGCAGGACCCGCGGCATTTCGACGGGGTAGCGTTCGGCGACGCGCCCATAGCCGAGCATCCCGTGCTGCCATGGTGATTTTCCGGTGAGCAGCGCCGCACGAGCAGGTGTGCAACTCGGCGTCGAAGAGTAGGCGCAGCGAAATCGCGCGCCCTCGGCGTCGAGATGGTCGAGTTGCCGTCCGCACCGATGCAGTCGCCGCGGTGCTGGTCGGACATGAGCATCAGGATGTTTGGGCGCTTCTTTGCGGTGGGCGATGAGCAGGCGAGAGCGGCCGCGCCAACGGAGGCGGTCAGCAGATCTCGGCGTGTGAGGTTTCGGGGGGAGGGTTGCTTGTTCACGGTCGCGGCTGCAAGGTAGTCAGACTAGGATATCGTGCTTGCTTGGCTCGGGACGAGGAGGTGCTCATGAGAAACTCGTGGGCGGCCGATCTTGTCCTCCAGGTCAGCGCTAGGCTAGACTTCGATCCATGGCGAATGATACCCACGGCATCCGCACGTTGGCCATCGACATCGGCGGCTCGGGGCTGAAGATGATTGTTCTGGACGGCGACGGCCATCCGATCACCGAGCGATCGCGCGAGCCCACACCGAAGAAGAGGATGCCCGAGAAAGTGCTTGCCGTGCTGAGCACGCAGATTGCGGGCCAGGGTGAGTTCGACAGGGTTTCGGTCGGCTTCCCCGGTGTTGTCGTCGATGGCGTCGCGCACAAGGCCGTGAACCTCGGCCCTGCGTGGGATGGATTTAACATTGCCAAGGCATTGGAGGATCAGACGGGCAAGCCGGTCCGAGTCGCGAACGACGCAGACGTGCAAGGGCTGGGCGTGATCGATGGGCAGGGTGTTGAGTTGGTCATCACCTTGGGAACGGGCATCGGCACCGCCCTCTACGTGGACGGGCACTCCGTACCGAATATCGAGTTCGGTCACCATCCGTTCTCGAAAGATCGCACCTACGAAGAGTGCCTCGGCGACGCCGCCATAAAGAAGGCCGGCAACGAGAAGTGGAACCAGCGGTTGAAGAAGGCGATCAAGATTTGGGATCGGGTGTTCAACTATCGGATGCTCTACCTGGGCGGCGGCAACGCGCGGAAGATCGATTTCAGGCTGCCGAGAAACGTGCAGAAGGTGCCGAATATAGCGGGACTACTGGGTGGTATCGCGCTTTGGCGGGATTAGTAGCCATGGATGTTTTCTTGACAAGAGCGGCCCGGACCAGTCGGAGGCGGTTCGCCGGTGGGCTTGCCGGAGCGTTTGCCGGCTTGGGCGCGGGGTTGCGGGCGATGCCGCCGGATGCGTTTCGCTACGTGCTGTCGTCGTGCATGTACGGGACGATGGACCTCGCCGAGATTGTCCCCGAAGTGCACAAGATCGGAGCGGCGCACATCGATATTTGGCCGCGCGTTCACGGCAACCAGCGGGAGCAGATGGAGGCGATGGGGCACGACGCCTTCGCGAATCTGCTCGACCGCCATAACGTGAAGCTGGGCGTCCTAACGCACTACGACCTGGGGCCGTTTGGTTTGCAGGAAGAGATGCTGGTTGCGCGGAAACTGGGCGCGGAGGTGCTGATTTGTGGTGGGAAGGGGCCGTTGGGTCTCACCGGCGCGGACTTAAAGGCGGCCGTGAAGACGTTTGCCGAGCAGATGCGACCGCATATCGATGCAGCCGAGAACGCGGGCGTGACGATTGGGATCGAGAACCACGGGAAGAACTTGATCGACTCGCCGGACGCCGTGAAGTGGCTGGTTGAGTTTGTCCCTTCGAAGCACCTGGGGATCGCGCTCGCGCCGTATCACCTGGAGCAGGACCCCGGCTTGATCGCCGGTTTGATTCGCGACCTCGGCGAGCGGATGGTGATGTTCTACGCCTGGCAGCACGGAAAGGGTTCGGGGAAGCTGGCTAAGGAAGATGAGCTGTTGCAGATGCCGGGGCGGGGGGCTTTGGGTTTTGGTCCGGCGGTGAGAGCGCTCGAAGAGACGGGCTACAAGGGGTTTGTGTCGATCTTCATGCACCCCTATCCGCGCGGGGTTCCGATCTTGCCGACGGCGGGCGAAGTGACGGCGGAGATTAACCGGGCTCGGCGGTATCTGGAGTCGTCGGAAGGGGAATAGGAGTTTGCCGGGTGGGCCGACTGAGCTGAACTCGCAGTCGCATTAGAGGGCTAGCGAGACTCTGGGTCGGGAGTGAGTGATATCGGTTAGCTTTAGCTATCTGAATCGCGCTAGAATCGGACCGGCGTTGTTGGTCAAACGATCTCCCACTACCGCATCACCGAGAATCTTGGTGAAGGCGGGATGGCGGTCGTCTACAAAGCCGATGACGTTACGGAGTTTGTATGCCTTCGCTTGAGGCTGAACCGCATGCTGACCATCAAGTTTGCGCTTCGTAGATCACTCTGGCTGGTCCTGTTTCTCGCGTTCGTCGGAACGGCGGACGCCCAGCTCGATTTCTGCCAATCGATGACCATCACTCCGGATCCGCTTCTGATTCCGGCTGAGGGCGGGACTTTCCAGCACACGGTCACAACCGAGCCGAACCCTTTCTGCTCCTGCCTATGGGGTAGCGCGTACCGCGTCACCTTTGGGCGTGCGGTAGGGTTTCCGGACGACCTGACGGATTTCCCCGTCCTGCGCGGAGAAATGGTGGAGAACCCAGCCGCGTGCGTCTTCGACCACACGCGCGTCTACGAACCGAACGATGGTCCGAGGAGGACGGGTATTTACGGCGTGTGGGCAAACAAGCTCGAGCTCCCGATCGACTTTTCTACGGCGACAGCAACGATCAAGATCACCAGCTCAGTTCGGGAAGCGGAAACGCTACTCGAGCCGAACATGGTTCAGGACTTCCAGGCGACCGTCGAATACAACTTGATCAGCCACGAGGAAGGAGGAGTTGTCTTAACCCGCATTTTCAATTTGGTGTATGAGCTCCCGCCCTTCCAGCGGCCTTCAGCGTCTTTATTAATAGGGGTTCAAGCCTAATCAGGACGCCACGGAGGTCAACACCCGATGGGTGAAAAAGAAACAAGGCCGTTCCAGCTAAGTTTCAATGGCTTGTTGAAAGTCGATTTCCAGGGATCGCACGTCACTTCCGACGGCGGCCTGCTGCTAGTCCGCGAGTTGGACGAGCGACTCGGACTCGGCAAGTTGATCAACGAGCATCTCAGCGACTCGCGACAAGGCACGAACAAGAAGTTCCCGCTGGCCGATCTGTTGCGGCAGTCGGTCTACAGCCGCTTGGCGGGCTACGCGGACCTCAACGACGCAGTACGAGTGTCCTCCGATCCGACGTTTCGCTTGATCGGCTCGAAGAAGAACTGGGATCGCGGCGCGGCCTTGACCTCAAGGCTGCATGGCTTCGAGACGGAAATGCTGGCGAGCGAAGAGAACCTGATCGGGTTGATGGCGGTGAACCGCGAACTGGTGGCGCAAGCCGAGACGCAGGATGAGTCCGAGCGCATCGTGCTCGACATGGACTCCACGGAGAGCCCCGTCCATGGGCAGCAGGAAGGCAGCGCCTACAACGGACACTTCGAGTCGGTCTGCTATCACCCTCTGTTGCTGTTCAACGGCCACGGGGACTGTCTAGGCGCGAAGCTGCGGTCGGGCAACGTGCACAGCGCCGAGGACTGGGACGAGCTGCTACTGCCGGAGATCGAACGCCAACAGGCCGCGGGCAAACAGATCACCTTTCGCGCCGACGCCGCCTTCGCCAAGCCAGAGATCTACGAGGCGCTGGAAGAGCGTGGCGTGGACTACGTGATCCGCATTCCGGCCAATAGGAGCCTGGAGCTGGAGATCGAGGACATCTTGTTTCGGCCGCCGGGCCGGCCCTCCCGCAAACCCTTGGTGCGCTACAAGAGTTTCCGCTATCAGGCGGAGAGTTGGTCGAGGGCCAGAAGAGTTGTCGCTAAGGTGGAGCATCACCAGGGCGAGCTATTCCCTCGCGTCGGATTCATTGTGATGAGCACGACCTGGCCGAGTCGCTCGGTGGTGCGGTTCTACAACAAGCGCGGCACAGCCGAGCAGTGGATCAAAGAGGGCAAGCAGGCGACGAACTGGACACGTCTGTCGTGTCATCGTTTTCGGGCCAACGAAGTACGGCTGCAACTTGCCGTGCTGGCGTACAACCCAGGGAACTTGTGGCGGCGTCTCGGGCTACCTCACAGGATCAAGACGTGGTCACCTGACGAGTTTGCAGCACCGGCTGATGAAGACCGGCGGGCGACTGGTCAAGCATGCCCGGTATTATTGGCTGCTGTTGGCCGAGGGCCATCTGAACCGCAAGTTGTTCGGCGACATGCTGCACAGGATCTGGGCGCTGCCACTGCCGAGCGGGTAGAACGGTCGCTCGCGAGTGCGAAATCTGGATGCTGCGGAGTGAAGCTCGGAGGAGTGTCTGAAAAACTGCTTTCCGACCGACGAATTGTCCCCTTCGGAGAACGAAAGGGTCCAGTGGAAGCACTTCGGCCCGGCCCGGTGCGTGCCTGCGTTCAAGAGAGAAGGAACGTAGAATCGAGGAGGCCAAGATCCAAAATGGAAATCCTGGCTAAGGGGTCCGGGCAACAGCATCCATACTGCGACCACTCCCGAAAGCCGGGGACGACGGTGCGACAGGTCCTAGCGGGCACCGGCCGGAAGCTGAGCCTGGATATCGCTGCAGCAAGAGCGGTGGCCCTGATCTCTCGAACTAGCTGACCGTTGCAGTTGCATTGACGGAAGCCCAAGCGTAAGATTGGGATGGCTGCCAACGAGGTGGTCAAAGCTGGCGAAACTAGTTGCTGGGGGTCAGACGGACAAACGAAAGACCGAGGGAATCGTACTCAAGCTCCGACGGCCAGCTGGATCATATCTGATTTCATGGCGGTCGTCACCGCCTGTCACAACGACGCGTCACGCGAGGCCCAAACTGATTGGTTCTTAGGTTCCGTGCGCTCTTAGGTTTCTGTCGCGCGTCTTCTGATGCACCAGGGTTGACTAATCTTTCACTGGAGCGTTCATCGATGGGTTACAGAAAACAGTGGGGAACGGACGAGTTCTGGGGGCTCGGATATGAATGGGACCCGCAATGGTTGTTCACACCGGAGCAGACTAAGCTGCAGGGTCGACTCATCGATCTGTGTGCCAGCACGCTACGCGACAACGCGGTGGAGAGCGACACCAAGTTGCTGTTCCCGCGAAAGAACTTCGAGGCATTGGCGGACCTAGGCCTGCTGGGATTGATCGTGCCGAAGAAGTGGGGGGGGTTGGGGCAGGACCATACCGCTGCCGCCATGGTGGTTGAAACGATTGCCCGCTACGGATGTGCGAGCACCGCAATGTGCTACACGATGCATCTGGCTGCTGTGGCCGCTTGCATGTTTCGAAGCCACGACAACGTCGCTATCGAGAAGCTCATGAGGCAGCTCGATGAGAAAGTTTCGGTCGGAACTCTCTCCTACTCTGACCCCGAAACGGGTTCCCATTTCTGGTACCCCTACTCCTCGGGAGCGGAGTCGGTGGATGGCGGATGGAAAGTGAGGAAGAAGGCTTCCTGGACGACTTCGGGCGGCTTTGCAGATTGGTACGTCGTCCAGACCACCAGCCCGGACTTCGCCGGTGACTATTCCAATTTATCTTGCTTTCTCCTGATGGGTGATCAAGCCAAAGCCAATCCCTCCGAATGGGATGGCCTGGGACTACGCGGTAATCAGTCTGGCCCTATTGAATTTGACAACGTCCTGGTCCCGAAGGATCACCTGATCGGTCCTGTCGGCGACGGCGCCCGCTCGAATGACGAAGTTGTGGATCCTTTCTTCCTGCTGCTTTCTTCAGCCTGTTGGAACGGCATCTCGATGGGACTCATCGACCTTGCCAAGCGACACACGACAAAGAAGAAGCACGTAGATGTGGGCCTGCGGGTCTGCGACTATCCGACGATTCAGGATTATGTGGGTGAAGCCGTCATCGACACCAACACGGCGCGGGCTCTCGTCTTTCAGATGGCCCAGGCCCTCGATCAGCAAACCAACCACTGCGACTGGTCGATTCACGAGGAGCTGACCAACCTGCCCAGGTCCGCACTGCTGCACTGGATGTGGCAGGTAAAGTTCGCCGCGGCTAAAAACGTCGCCCATGTCTCCGACAAAATGCTGCACGCTTGTGGAGGGACGGGATACAAGCCCGCGCTCGGCATCGAACGCTACCTGCGAGACGGCAAGGCAGGCTGGGTCATGGGACCGACGAATGAGATCTTGCGTCAGTTCGTAGGGAAGGCGTCGCTGCTCGGGTTCGACGTCTTGGACTACTGGAACCAGTCGCTCAACGAGCGAGTGCTACACAACGAGCTGAAGAAGATGGATAAGACGGCGAAGCGGGAACTGGCCGAGCAGCTTCTGGCAGAGGCCAAGGTAGAAAAGCCTTCCACGAACTGAGCCGCCGTCTTTGTATGCAATAAACGGATTGCAAGTGCCAGAAGTCTTTAGACTAAGGTCGACCAGGTCAGGCAGATACCGTGGTACCAGATCGAGAGTGCCCGCAACAAGTGGCCTCTTCACTCCCGCGTCTTCGCATCCTTCCTTGTCGCACAGAGAGCTCCAAGGACGCTCACTGCAGGAGCTGCCGTGCCCCACAACATGCCACCTATCGTGACAATGGGCCCACAACAAGGCTCCACCAACCCCAGATCCTCTCCCCCAACGCCGATGTAAGTCCCCGAGAGCAATAGAATAAGGGCCGTAAAGCCGAGAAAGACAAACTTGGCTGTAGAACGACCGAACTAGCTTAGGGCTGCCGTAACACCTATGTAGCCTGCGCAAAAGGCGGCGATCAGGTCTCGACCCACCCCTTGCAGCCACTCGTCTCCCGGTGCGCGGGCATGATCCAAACCTATTAGGAACACGTCAACCAAATACCAAACGAAAACGTAGATGAGCAAGTGAGTGAACAACCAGACGAAAACGTAGACCGCCAACGATGTGATTGAGTCGCCGATCTGCTGCAGAAGCGACGGCCAAGGGCTTACCTGGGGGCTTACCTGCGCCTTGTTCATGGTCCGACTTTGGTTGATTGAAGGATCTGCAGTCAATAGCAACGAAATTCTAGCAAGCGGTCTCGATGACCGTATCAAAGAATGTAGCGGCCTCCATCGAGACACCCTGGTAGCTGGGGCCATCGTTTACCAGAACTCCCGTGTATAGGAAAACCGGCGTCGCGCTCGCACACCGGCCAGATCGAACACCGGGCCGGTGATGTAGCGTTGTTCGGGACTCAGCCCCGCACCCGTTTCTTTTCCGGATCGTAGAAAGGGAACCGCACGACGGTCGCGCCTATTCTCTTTTGGTAGCCGTCCAGTTTCCCGACCTCCACCTCCGTCCCCAGCGTGGAGTATTCCAGGGCCATCCGGCACAGGGCGATGTTCTTGTTGAGAATTGGGGAGCGCGTACCACTGGTAACTACGCCCACCTGCCGTCGTCCGACGTGGACGCAGTCGCCTTGTGCGGCCGGCTCGTTGCCCTCCAGCTCTAAACCCACAAGTCGCCGATGAGGGTTCTGCTTTCTCCTGAGGAGCGCCTCCTTGCCGCTGAAGTCCTCGTCTTTGCTCTTGAGGGGTACCGTAAAGCCGATTCCGGCTTCAAAGGGGTCCACCTGGTCATCGAATTCGTAGCCGGCAAAAATCAGCCCGGCTTCGATGCGCAGCATGTCGAGTGCCTCCAGCCCAAGCGGAATCATCTTCTCTGGCCGGCCCGCTTCCCAGAGCGCGTCCCACACCGGCAGCGCATCCTTGGGGTGACACCAGACTTCGTAGCCCAGTTCGCCGGTATACCCGGTGCGTGACACCAAGATCGGGGTACCGTTCATGTCTCCTAGGCGGCCGATGGTAAACCGGAACCAACCGAGCTCGTCCACTTTCAGTTGCGTGGGCGGTGTCCAAACAACCTGCCTGAGGATGTCGCGGCTCAACGGTCCCTGAATGGAAAGGTTGTGGAGCTGATCCGTGGACGACTTGACCCAAACGGACAACCCCCGCGCTTCAGCCTGTTGCCGGAGCCAGACACCGTCGTAGTCGTCGCCGCCGATCCAGCGAAAGTTGTTTTCTCCGAGACGAAAGACAGTGCCGTCGTCCAGCATCCCGCCTGTGTCGTAGCACAGCGCGGTGTAGACGACCTGCCCCACCGAGAGCTTCCGCACGTTTCGCGTGACAGCCCACTGCAAAAGCTGTTCGGCGTCCGGGCCCAATACTTCGTACTTTCGCAGGGGTGACAAATCCGAGATCACGGCCCGTTCGCGGCAGGCGTAGTACTCTTCGATGGTTCCGTGCGCAGGGAAGCTAGCGGGCAGCCAGTAGCCGCGGTAGTCCACGAAATTGCGAGTTAACGCGGAGGTTCGCGGATGGAAGGCGGTTTCCCGTGTCATTTGTGGATCGGCATCGGCAGTCACGCGGTGCGCTACTCCTTTCGAGAACTGGTGCTTCGCTGGATACACCCTTACGTGAATGTCGGTGGGATTCCAGCCGTTGGCCGGGTCAATATCATCGGGACAGGCCGAAGAAGCACAGACGAGATCCGTGAGTGCTCGCAGCAGCACATAGTCGCCCGGACGGGACCAGGGCTCATCCAAGAAAAGCTGGTTGTTGGCGTCAATTGCGGTGTTGTAGAAGAAATTGATGGCTGGCCAACCCTGACGAGATGCAACTCCGTACGAACTCAGCAGGCCGTTGAAGTTGTCGGTGCAGTTGGGGTGACCTGGATATCCCATGTCGGCATAGTATTTTGCCGTACAGGCCAGAGCAAAAGTGTCGTGCCGACCCACCGTGTCGCGCACGACCTCAACCAGGGGTTGCATGTCGCCGTCGTAGAACTTCGAGTAAAGACCAGGCCGAGGATAGGCCGCACCCATGAGAGTCCGTGTGGTGGTGGCATCCAGCCCACGTTCCGTACCGTCCTGAAGCCGACGGCTATCAAAGGCCAGAAAATCTGAACACTGTCGGCCGGCAACATCAATGATCTGAATATACTCTCCCGCCTTGACTTCGTAGGTTCGGGCCGTCGCCTTCGAAACCCGCAGGTCGAGACTGGGCTCGGCAAGAAGCGGCAAGACGACCTCGGAGGGTTCAGGCATCAGCGCTCGTCGAACGACAACTCGCAAATCTGTGGGGGGGGACTGCTCATCAACGCGCATTGGGCAACCGGGCGCGGTAACGATGCAGAATACGTTGCGGTCAGCCTTGAAAGTCTCCTGGGTGCCGGCACGGGTCTCTCCGCTGAAAAGCTGCAAGGCCGGGATTTCTCCGGCTTCGACGGCCAATTGATCGAGGAGATGAAGAAGAGCACGAGTGTCTTCTCCGTCTCCTTGCAGCATCGAAGCAAGCCCTTGCGACAGGCTGTCTGCCTTGATGCTCAGCGCTGCCATATCGTTGCTTCCGTCTGGACTCAGGACGACCAGCTCGCAGCGCTGTAGGCCCTCAGGGTCGATGATGGTGGCCTCGTCAGCAGCGTTCAAAGCTAAGGTGATGCTGCCACCGCCCTTCACGCGGTATCGCTCCGTCCCCGGTTCCAGCGGGAGAAGCACGGGCTCGAGCAATCCCGGTCTGCCGGAAGCGGACCGACTCTTGGATACACCCCTCGAGTTCTCGGGCCTCGTCACCATTCGAAACAACTCCCAGGGAGAAACGAGACGTCTGATCGCAGGCGGGGTAGACGTGTCATGCAACCCCTTGCACTCTCGCCGGCTCCAGGGCGGCTGTGGTCAGGTCAAAAGCCCTGGTGTTCTCTTCTCGTCTTGCTGGTTCGCCCGCCGTTCCATTGCACGCTTCCGGCGAGTCAAAACTTTCGATAGACCTTATTCAAGTCCACAAGCGGGTGGCGTGGGGACATCTGAAACTTGACCAGCAGCTCTCGCGCATACATATCTCGATCCTGCTGGTCCTTCGGAAGATCCATATCCTTCGGGACGGTCACCCAACCGTTGATGTTGCGGTCAAAGACCGCCGGTTGACCCTCTTCATATCCAAGATGAACGTCTTCCAGCCAGTTGAGATCTTTCCAACCCATGATCTCGATGTACTTCTTCAAGAACGGCGTGAGTCGGGTGTAATCAGGGAGGAGATTGACATCGTAACTATAGCCGATTTGCTGGCCGATCTCTTGGCCACGCTGAGACTGGAAGTCCCCAGTCTCCGTTTTGTTTGCGCCTTTTGTCCGCCGCTGAGTGGCCGTAGCTGTCGTGCTTCCACTTTTCTTTGGCATCGTCTGCGCCTCCTTAATAACGCGTCATGTCAGACCGTCCGACAGTGTACTGAGAACCTGCCAAGGGCACCTGCGCCAGGGCGGAGGCTTCCATGGTGAGTGCGGCCAGATCTTCCGGTTCGAGCGAGTGCACAGAGGTCTTACCGCAGGCACGTGCCAGCATCTGGCACTCGATAGTGAGGGTGTGCAGAAAGTTATAAACACGCTCGGCGGCCTCATCTGGGTCGAGGCGCCTGCGCAGTTCCGGATCCTGGGTCGCCACTCCGACCGGACAACGACCGGTGTGGCAGTGGTAGCAATAACCGGCCTCCACTCCTACTTCTTCCTCGTAGTCGGCCTCGGGGATATCTTTGTTGCAGTTCAACGCCATCAGTGCTGAATGTCCGATCGAAACGGCATCGGCACCCAACGCAAGGGCTTTGGCTATATCACCACCGTTGCGGATTCCACCGGCATAAATCAGAGAGATCTCCCCTGTTTTGTTGACGTCGTCGAGAGCCTTGCGCGCTTGCCGAATCGCGGCAATGCCTGGTACGCCGGTTTCTTCGGTAGCCAGATGGGGGCCGGCGCCGGTCGAACCCTCCATGCCGTCCACGTAGATGCAGTCGGGATCCGTCTTCGCAGCCATACGTACATCGTCGTATACACGGGCAGCGCCCAGTTTCAATTGAATTGGGATCTCCGCGTTGGTCGCCTCGCGGATCTCCTGTATCTTGAGGGCGAGATCGTCCGGCCCGAGCCAGTCCGGGTGACGTGCCGGCGAACGCTGATCGATTCCTGCCGGCAGCGAACGCATCTCCGCCACCTGGTCGGAAACCTTCTGTCCCATCAAATGTCCGCCGAGACCAACCTTACAGCCTTGACCAATAAAGAATTCACAGCCATCCGCAAGGCGGAGGTGATGTGGGTTGAAGCCATAGCGCGATTGTATGCACTGGTAAAACCACTTCACCGAGTAGCGACGCTCATCCGGGATCATCCCTCCCTCGCCAGAGCAGGTTGCCGTTCCCGCCATCGTAGCTCCGCGCGCCAGAGCCGTTTTCGCCTCGTAGCTCAACGCGCCGAAACTCATGCCCGTAATATAGACCGGAATATCAAGCTCCAGCGGCCGTTTGCATCGAGGACCCAGCACCGTCTTCGTATCGCACTTTTCACGATAGCCTTCAATCACAAAGCGCGTCAGCGTGCCGGGCAAGAACGTCAGATCGTCCCAACTCGGAATCTTCTTGAAGATGGAAAACCCTCGCATCCGATAGCGGCCGAGTTCGGCCTTGATGTGTATGTCGTCAATCACCTCAGGAGGGAAGATCGAGCTACGCCCTAAGTTGTGTCTGTCTCGTCTGGAATGTCGCGCTTGCTGCGATCCGCTTGCCCAGCTAGTCATCACACTTTTTCCTTCCACCACGGGTCATTGCCTGGTGCGCTAAAGCACCAGTTTCTTTTCCATCGGTTCGAGGCTGTCGTAGTTCCACAACTTCTTGCCAGCCACGATCTTAGTGATGTTTTCGATCCCCCGGGGCGCTGCCAGCCCGTAAAGAGAAAGCTTGCGCCGGAGCCACTCGACATCGAGGTCGGTCATTTCGCCGTCGACCGCATCGACGCCAAGACTGGCAATCGTCCCACCAACATAGATCGTGCCGTCGTACATGGAGTCGCCTAGATTCGTGCCAGCGTCACCCAGAATGATCATACGTCCGCGTTGCATCATGAAGCCACTGAAGGTACCGCTGCGTCCGCCGACGATGATGGTGCCACCCTTCATGTCAATGCCGGTTCGACTGCCGACATCACCCTTGCAGACGAGATCACCACCGCGGATGGCCGCCCCGAACGTGGAACCCGCGTTTTTCTCGATTACCACCGTCCCCGCCATCATGTTCTCGGCACACGACCAGCCGACTCGGCCGGAGATTTTCACATTGGGACCATCGATTAGGCCGACGGCGAAGTACCCTAGGCTGCCCTCGAAAGAAAGCTCAAGACGATTGAGGATGCCAACGCCGAGCGAATGCTTCGCACCTGGGTTCTTGACCACGATCCTGCCATATCCCTCGCTTATTAGTTCCCGAATCCTATCGTTAATCCGTGTTGTGCTGTCGAGTTTGGCTGCATCCAGCTCGGCCCGCTTGTTGAAGTCGACCTCATAGGAAGAAGGATAGGTAAAGTTCTCTCCTTCCTCGGGGGAGAAGAACATCTGTTGCGTGCGCCCTGCGAGCCGCTCAGTATGCATCCCCACGCCGTCGGAGGGCTGTTCCGGTTCTAGTTGTTCCATACGCGTACCTCCCCCTCGTAGGGATCATAGGTATCTATCTCATGCGGGAAGATGGAGCGGATCGCGATCTCTTCTGACGCCAGCGCGATCAATGCGTCGCTCTCATAGAGTACCAGTGGCTTGGCGGCCATCACATCTTTGGCGATACCTAGCTTGTCTTGCGTAGCGACCATGTACGTAAATACGCCGTCAAGTTCGGAGATTGACCGATGCATGGCCTCGTTGAGGTCGCCGGCACGGTCCATCTGGTCCGCTAGATACACCGCGATCAACTCAGAATCACAGTTGGACATGAAACGATGGCCACGGCGCTCGAGAGCACGTCGGGAATTCCAATAGTTTGTGAGTTGGCCGTTATGTACCACCGATACATCGCTGAAGGGATAAGCCCAGTAAGGATGTGCCGATCGAATATCCACGTCCGATTCCGTCGCCATGCGCGTGTGGCCGATAGCGTGCGTACCCTCGAAGTTACTCAACCGATATTGAGTAGACACCAAATTGGCGTCGCCTAGGTCCTTGATCAGTTCGAGTGAATGCCCAATCGATAAAACCTCAACGTCCTCAATGTCCTCAACGTAGTTTGCGAAGCGCCGCAAATCACCATCGAAACGGAACACATAGCGGTAGGTGTACTCAGTAACTTTTTCTACCGATTCAACTTCGGCATCCATCTCGGCCACGCGCTCATCGACAGCGCCTTTGCGTTTCTCCATTAAGCGGAAAATATCAAATCCCCTATTTACATCTTCTTGTTCAGCCACCTTGAAGCGCATGATGTACTGGTCAGCTTTGGGCTCACCGTAAAGCGCGAGGCCGGCCGAGTCGGGACCGCGATGCTTGAGCGCCTGCAGCATCAGGGTCAACTCGTGCCCTATGTTGGCGCTCTCGCCCCGATGCATCACTCCGGCAATTCCGCACATTGTGCTGCTCCTCGTCCGTCAGGGTAGGCAGTCCATATAATTCTCGACATCCCACTCGGTGGTGGTGGCCAGAAACCGGTCCCACTCGTCACGCTTGTATTCCATGAAGACCTTGTACATCTCGCCCGGCAACGCCTCCTTGACGATCTCATCCTGCTCGTGGGCGTCGAGTGCCTCGCCTAACGACATAGGGAGCGCTGGGCACTCCGCTTTGACCTCATCGATAACATCGTAGACATTGCGCACCTCCTGCGGGCCCGGGTCGAGCTTGCGACTGATCCCGTCGTCAAGCGCCGTCAGCAGGCCGGCCGCCAGCAAGTAGGGATTGTGCATCGAATCGACGACCTTGTACTCGAATCGTCCGGGCGCCGAGTTGCGCACAGCCGTGGTGCGATTCTGATAGCCCCAGTTCGCGTACAGCGGAGCCCAGAAGCCGAAGTCCAGTAAGCGCCGATAGGAGTTGACCGTTGAGCACCCGAGCACCGTGAGGCCGCGAACGTGCTCCAGGAGCCCGCCCATGGCATAGAGACCCGTCTGGCCCGGTTGTCTGGGGTTGTCGGTGTCTGGCAGGAAGGTGTTCTCGCCGCCTTGTGTGAAGCGAAAAACCTCGTCCATTCCTGGGAGGGGCTCGTTCCCAATCGGGTTGACCTCGCTCTCGCCGCCGCGCCACAACGAGATGTTCGTATGGCACGCATTGCCCGACACGTTCATGAACGGCTTCGACATGAAGCAGGCGATGATATTGTGCTCACGCGCCACCTGCGCGCAGACTTGTCGGTATGTCGTCAGCCGATCGGCATTCCGCAGCGCCTCATCGAACGTGAAGTTGAGTTCGAGTTGGCCCGGCGCGTCCTCGTGGTCTCCCTGGATAATGTCAAGCCCCATCGCGCGGCTATACTCGATGACCTTCATGTAAACCGGCCGCAGCGACTCGAACTGATCGATGTGGTAGCAGTAAGGCTTGCTCAAACCGCCGGCCGGTTTCCCGTTCTCATCGCGCTTTAGCCACATCATCTCGGGCTCGGCGCCGACACGTAGGTTTAGGCCGTGCTTCTTGTTGAAGTCCTCATGGATGCGCCGAAGATTGCCCCGGCAATCCGAAGTGAGAAACGCGCCTGGATTGTCTGCATGTTCACGGCCACGGAACAACGTACAAAACACGCGAGCGACCCGCTTGTCCCATGGAAGCTGAACGAACGTTTTCGGCTCGGGAATGCCGACCAGTTCCCACTCCTCAGGGCCGTAGCCGATGTACCTTTTGGAACGGTCAATAAAAAGGTTCGCGGTCGAGCCATAAACTAGTTGGAAGCCGCGTTCAGCGAATTTCTCCCAGTGATCGGTGGGAGCCCCCTTGCCCATGATGCGGCCGGTGACCGACACGAATTGGTAATAGATATACGTGATCCCAAGTTCGTCAATCTTCTTGCGGACTTCGTTGACGAGCTTGGCTCGACCAGGCGCCTCAACAAAACCTTCTATGTCGAGCATATTTTGCCTCCCGGCACAGGCTAACACAACGGAGCTCTCTAGACACCTGGATGGGCATCAAAATGGCCCTGGTCAGCTTGAGCGGCCCATGGGTGATTCCCCTGCTCTGCGTTCGAGTTTCCTGGACCGCCACGACCGTAAGCTCTAGTCGCAGGCTTCGTCGATCTTGTGAGGCGTACAGATAGTGGGATCATCGAGCGCGGCCACAGTCTGTTTGCCACACAGAGAACGCTTGCGGCCTTCGTTCGTCGCGCAGCTTGCCATTGAATGATTCGATGTAGCCGTTCTCCCACGAACTGCCCGGCTCGATGTACAGCGTCTGTACCCGCAATCGCGCCAGCCAATCCCGTAGTGTTTGGGCCACGAACTCCG
>Ga0315336_1001466_pt1 | contig 45604 bp, 38 predicted proteins | sample ASW5metaG_FD_204512 | JGI IMG/M metagenome (GOLD analysis project Ga0315336, IMG submission 204512) | Ammonia-oxidizing marine archaeal communities from Monterey Bay, California, United States - ASW #5 | ecosystem: Environmental > Aquatic > Marine > Intertidal zone | place: USA: California... | reverse complement strand
TCACCAAAATCGCGGTTCGGAACTCGGGTTCGATTTAATGTTGGAAATCGTATACGACGACGGTTGGACCATCCACGGCAAGGAGTTCCGATACCGCCCCAACGGAGTAGGTAGGGAATGGGTGGAATGGTATGGCGATTGGGGATATGGAGGCGAAAACGGGCGCTGAATTCGATTTCGGTAACCTTAATGTAAGCAATGACTTACATTGCGGATTCTTCCCGCAGGCTCCACATTTTTTGGTAGAATAGCCGATAATGCTGGTATAACTAATTAGATTGGAATGTTGGGCATAAATTACTGCGGGGTGTAGCGTTTAGTATGGATTCGTCAATTACATCAGAAACCGTCTTAATCTTTGACGCACAGGAATCGGTGCGTAAAGAGATATCTGATGTCTTGCGGAATCATAATTTTGTCATCCTCGCGTCCACTGACATTGAAGAGGGTCTCCGGTTCTTCCGGGAAGCCAATCCCGATATCGTTTTCCTAGATCTGGCACTGCCCGAGAAATCGGTTGAGTTAGTGCTGGAAACCGTTGCCAAAGAATCGCCCGATGTTGCCGTCGTGCTGTTACCGTCGAAAGATACACTGCCCGAAACGATCGGTACGTTTTCTATTGACGCCTACGACATTCTCTACCGGCCCATTCAGCCGACCATGCTGACTCACCTGATTCGCCACAATCGGTTCCATACTAAGCTCATGGAAGGCGCCACTTCCCACGTCCGTTACCTGGAACGTCGCACCGTGGCGCTGGAAGTTAAAATAAGTGAACTGGAAAAGCATGGTGCGAAACTGGTTCGACAAAATAATGAACTAGCCCAAAGTGACCGGATGGTACGTAAAGCCATCCTCGAACGGGAAGACACGAAGAAGCAACTGCGAATCGTGCAAACCGCGATTGACAAAGCAACGGACTCCATCCTCATCGTCAAATCCAACGGGATCGCCGTTTATTTCAACGATTCGTTTTCCACTCATTTCGGTGTGCCGCCTAAAATGGGATTGGCTCGATTATTCAAAAATCGTGAACTCGCATCGGTCATGAAACAACACGTACGGGACCACGGCGAATTTACTGCGGAAGCACCCATGTTGACGCGCGCGGGAACCGATTTCCCTGCGCTCGTGAGCGCCAACGCCATTCGGGACGAAGTGACCGGTGACGAGGGAATCTTCTATATCTTTTCGGATATCACCGAACAGGAAAAATTGCGCAAGGAAGCGTACCACGACAGTTTGACCGAGTTGTACAGTCGCGGCCATTTCCTCGAACTCCTTCAATCCAATACCAGCCTGGCGCGTCGTCATACTCATCCGCTCAGTCTGTGTCTATGCGACCTCGATAAATTCAAATTGGTGAACGACACCTACGGGCATGTGTCGGGCGATACGGTCCTCAGTAGGTTCAGTCGAATCGTCGCCGACGAAATCCGTTCTGAAGATGTGGCCGGCCGAATCGGCGGAGATGAGTTCTGTATCTTCTTTCCTCATGTCCCAGCCGACGTCGCCAGCATTTGTCTGGAACGTATCCGATGCCGATTCGAAGCCGAAGAATTTAAAAATGATGCCGGCGACAAATTCGGTGCGACTGCATCGTTTGGCATTGCCGACCTGCCTCTCACCGGCGTTTCGATGGAGCAATTTCTCGAGCTGGCCGACCAATCACTCTATCGCGCGAAGGAAGAGGGGAACAACTGCACCGTTTCGAATATGGAACGTATCGAGCTTCCCCACGTTTAAGTACGGATGGTATACTCCGCGTACTGAATTCCGAAATAGAGTACGCTCATGACCGAACCCGAATCCGAAGACATTGCCCATTGGAAAGAAGAAGTGCATCTGGTAAAGAATCCGGTGCTTCGGTGGCTGCTCGTGTTCTTTGGTACCATTTTTCTCATCCTGGGCATCATGGGCATCATCCTGCCCATCTTACCCACCACGCCCTTTCTGTTGCTCACCGCCGCCTGTTACGCCTACGGCTCTGAACGTTTCTATATCGCCCTCATGGAAAACCGGTTCTTCGGCCCCTATATCCGCGATTGGCGAGACAACAAGGGCATTCCCCTGAAAACCAAATTGTGGATCATCGGTGTCCTCATTGTCACCATGGGCATCAGTATCATTTTCTTCGTAGATTTCACCCCCGCAAAATTCGCCATGGCCGGAATCGGAACGGTAATCACGTGGTACATCTGGTCCCAGCCGACTAAGGGGGCGGAGAATCCCGTGGTAGTGCCCGACGAAAATACGAACGTAGAATCCAAGGTTTCGAATCGGGACTAGTGTACAATCGAATGCGATTCGCTATTCGATACTTTAGGCTTTGAAAGGACAATTCCCATGCCATCAACCATTCTGATTTACGGTGCGAACGGATATACCGCCGAATTAATTTTACGGTTGGCGAAGGCCGAAGGGGCCCAACCGATTGTGGCGGGACGTACCGAAAGTAAAATTAAACCAATAGCCGAAGCGCAAGGACTTGAGTGCCGCGTATTCGCGCTCGATGATCCTGCGGAAGTGGACGCGGGTTTGAATGACGTGGCCGTAGTGCTACATTGCGCGGGTCCGTTCAGCCGAACCGCTGACGCCATGGCCGAGGGATGCATTCGGAACGGATGTCACTATCTGGATATCACAGGCGAAATCGAAGTGTTCGAACTCATGGCGACCAAAGACAAAGCGGCAGAAGGTGCAAACGTAATGTTGATGCCCGGAACCGGTTTCGATGTCGTACCCAGTGATTGTCTCGCCGCCCACCTGAAACGTCGTATGCCGGAAGCACAATCTCTCACAATGGCGTTCCAAGGCGTAGGCCAACCGTCCCGCGGCACAGCAACGACCATGATGGAAGGGATTGGCAATGGCGGGATGATTCGGAAAAATAGGATACTGGCTACCGTACCCTCTGCCTGGAAAGTAGACACGATAGATTGCGGGAATGGTCCGGTGGAATGTATGACGATTCCATGGGGCGATGTTTCGACCGCCTATCACAGCACCGGCATCCCCAACATCATCGTATATATGGCCGCCCCGCAACAGCTTCAGAAAATGGCCAAGTTCTCCCGGTATTTCGGATGGCTCCTCATGAGCGGACCGGTTCAGAAATACCTCAAGAAAAAAGTACAGTCCCAACCTGCCGGCCCCACCGACGACGAACGTGCTTCCGGAGCGTCCTACTTATGGGGAAAAGTCGAAGATGGAAAAGGCGACGCAATGGAATCGCGCCTGAAAACCTGCGAAGGATACACCCTCACCGCGTTGAGCGCATGGGAAATCGCCAAACGAGCCGCCGACGGTCAGGTTCCATCCGGTTTCCAGACACCCTCAAAGGCGTTCGGTCCCGATTTCATCCTCGAATTCGAAGGTTCGGAACGAGTCGATATCTGAAAGGACTGCCTTAGTTTTGACCAAATCTGCTAATTTCACCTATCTGCGTCCCACCTTTGACTGACAACCCCGTTATTTGCTACTATACATCCTCAAGTAGAGGCACCCCCTCTCACCGTATTGCCGTTTTAAACGCGCTCATGCGGTCGGTATGTAGAAAATACAGGCTAAACGTGCCTTTTTTACGACTGGAGACGGGTGTTTCCAGTCGTTTTTTTTATGAAAAACAGGAGGTGCTTGGAATAGCTAAGCCACAAGAAGACCGAACACGAATCAACGAACAGATTCGGGTGCCCCAAATTCGCGTAATCGGAGACGATGGCGAACAATTGGGCATTATGAAACCAGAAGAAGCGTTACGGGAAGCCGAAGCCAAAGGACTGGACCTGGTAGAAGTCGCACCCAATGCGAATCCGCCGGTGTGTCGATATATCGACTACGGGAAATTCAAATACCAGCAAGGCAAGCGGTTGAAGGAAGCGCGCAAAAAACAACACGTAGTTTCCTTGAAGGAAATTAAGTACCGTCCAAAAATTTCGGACCATGATTTCGATTTTAAAACGAATCATGTAAAGGAATTTCTCGAGGCGGGTAATAAGGTGAAACTGACGATTATGTTTCGGGGCCGTGAAATGGCCCACCCTGAATTCGGGAAAGAAATTCTTCAACGGGTTTTGGATGCAGTGGCCGATATGGCGACCGATATCCCTGACCTCGCGCGGACCCGTCTCGAAGGACGTAACATGACTATCGTGATTTCGCCGCTTAAAACACCGAAATAGAAGTAGATACTGCACATGACTGTTCTGGGTTGTCATGTGGTTGAAGGAGAGCAGCAATGCCAAAGTTAAAAACCAATAAAAGTGCGAGCAAACGTTTTTCTCGTACCAAGAGCGGAAAATTCAAACGGACCAAATCATTCAGCCGTCACTTGATGACCTGCAAGAGCGCCAAACGTCGACGCAAATTTCGTTCGCCTGAAACGGTTGCCGATGCAGATTATAAACAAGTCGCAACCATGTTGCCTTACAGTTAATCTGTACAGCGATTCACATTGAACTAAACTCATCTGCTCTATATAGCAGAGTAACAATAAAGGGTATTTATCATGCCACGGTCAACAGGCGCACCAGCATCGCGCAGCAGACGAAAAAAAATCTTAAAACTCGCAAAGGGCTATCGCGGAAGTCGCCATCGCCTTTTGAAGACAGCAAAACAGGCAGTCGATCACGCCGGTCAATACGCATACCGCGATCGCAAAGTACGTAAACGTGAATTTCGCAGACTGTGGATCGCCCGTATCAACGCTGCGACTCGCGCCAATGGATTGACGTACAGCCAGTTCATGAAAGGTCTCAAGCTCGCCGAGATCGACATCAATCGCAAGATGCTTTCAGAGATCGCCATCCACGACAAAGAAGCGTTCACTCAAATCGTTGAAAAGGCTAAATCCCAACTCGAAACTGCTCAGTAATCATGCGCATTGTCCCCGCAGTGGATATACGCGGCGGTCTGTGTGTGAACTTGGTACAGGGTGATTACGATCAGGAAACGGTGTTTTCTGAGAACCCTGTCGATCAAGCCCGTATTTGGTACGAACAGTGCAACAGTATCATTCATATTGTTGACTTGGACGGAGCCAAAGAAGGTCGCTGCTGCATCGAGAATGAGTTGAAGGCCATGGCTGACGCCGGTATCCCTTTCGAAGTGGGCGGCGGTATCCGCAATATGGAAACCGTCTCGCTCTTGTCCGAATTGGGTGCTGATCGCATCATCCTCGGCACGGCCGCCCATCAGGATCCCGATTTTCTTAAATCGGCCGCCCAGGCGTTTCCCGGAAAAATCGTCGTCGGAATTGACGCACGAGATGGGAAAGTATCACTGAGTGGCTGGCTGGAAGATACCGAGACCGACGCTGGTGCATTCGCCATTCAGGTGGAAGCCTTCGGCGCGTGCCGTATCATCTACACGGACATCAACAGCGACGGCATGATGCAGGGCCCCAACATGCAGGGCACGTACGAATTGGCCGGAGCCGTCGAAATCCCAATTACTGCTTCCGGCGGCGTATCGTCTCTCGACGATATTCGTGAACTCAAGAAACTGGAATCTCTCGGCGTCGACGAAGTCATTATCGGACGCGCCCTATACTTGGATACTTTTACGGTGGCGGAAGCCGTCGAAGCGACTGCCTAATACGAATCAGGAGACACCATGGCCCCACTTTATCCTACCGTCACATTGGTCGGCGTCGGGCTATTGGGCGGCTCTCTGGGTCTGGCACTTAAGAAACGAGGACTCGCCGGAGAGATTCGCGGATTTGGTCGACGAGCTTCGACCCTCGAAAAAGCCAAAGAAATCGGCGCCATTGATTCCTGCTACGAAGATTTCCCCAAAGCCATCATCGGTTCCGACCTGGTCGTTCTATGCACGCCTGCAGCTACCGTTCCCGAATACCTCGAACGGATGCGGATGTTGGTCAGCACCGACATGGTGGTGACCGATGTAGCCAGCACCAAGGGCGACATCTGTTCCGGGTTTCGCGAAGCGTGGGTTGAACCGTACCGATTCATCGGGAGTCATCCGATGGCCGGCTCCGAAAAATTTGGCCCGGAACATGCCGACGCAGACCTCTACGAAGGAGCCATTTGCTTCGTTGAAGAAATGAATGGCCACGACGAGAACGCGCATCAGGCCATCGTCAATTTGTGGGAAGCCGTGGGGAGCAACGTTGTTCCAGTTAATCCGACTGCCCACGACCAACTCGTGGCGCGAACCAGCCACGTACCGCACATCGCCGCCTCTGCCGTGGCGCAACTGATTGCCGCATACGATGATATCGATGCGTTCATTGGCAACGGTTTCAAAGACGCGACTCGTATTGCCGAAGGCCGACCGGAAATCTGGCGTGATATTTGTCTCACGAATAAGGAGTCGGTCCTTGAAGGCATCGCCCATGTCATGGAGCGATTGAAACACGTGTCTGATTCGCTTGAAGCTGCCGATGCCGAAAAACTGGATGCTTTTTTTCAAGCCGGTCAGGACGCGCGGGATAAGGTCAACAAATCATGAGCGGTTTGTTCCTGACTTTTGAAGGTGTCGAGGGCTGTGGGAAGAGCAGCCAGTCGTCGCGATTGCTCGATTGGCTTCAGAATGAAGGATACAGCGCCATCCTCACACGCGAACCGGGAGGGACCCCGATCGCCGAATCCATTCGCGATTTTCTGTTGGATACCGACACTCAAGGGCTCGACATCATGGCCGAGCTTTTTCTTTTCGAAGCGGCACGTGCACAACATGTCTCGGAATTACTCCGCCCCGCCATCGAAGGCGGGACGATCGTAATCTGTGATCGGTACGTAGATTCGACGACGGCCTATCAATCCTATGGTCGAAATATGCCGCTTGAAGAAGTGCTTACCTTGAATCATACGGCTACGGCCGGACTGGCACCCGATATTACTTTCCTCATCGATTTACCTGCGGAGATCGGACTGGCTCGTGCAAAAGCGGGTGCAGCGGGAGATCGCATGGAGCAGGAAAGTTTGTCGTTCCATCAGCGCGTTCGTGACGGTTTTCTGGCTATCGCCGACCAAGAGTCCCATCGAACCCGCATCATAGACGGGATGGAAGATATCGATACGATTTTCGAACAAATCCAGGGAATCTTAACACCCTTGCTTGAAACTATTCCCCGTCACGGGTCATAGTGGGAAGACTATGGCTTTCGACAATATCTACGACCAATCTATATCCACGAAAATCCTCGGCAATCTGATCGCGAAAGATCGCATTCCTCACGGGCTCTTACTTTATGGTCCGTCCGGTGTCGGAAAATCTATGGCCGCAATCGAATTCGCCAAAGCATTGAACTGTAAAGAACCCGGCGCTGATGCTTGCAACGAATGTATTTCCTGCAAAAAAATAGAACACGGAAACCATCCGGATATTTCCTACACGGTTCCCGTAAAAAAGGCTCGCATTATCGATGTGGAGGCCGTCGACGATATCATCGGCCAGGCCTCATTGAGACCTTTCGAAGCCGATTGGCGTATTTTCATTATCCAGGATGCCGAGCGTATGCGCGGACCTGCGCAGAACCATTTACTCAAGACCCTCGAAGAACCTCCGGGCCGTTCACTGTTTATTCTGATCAGCGAGTTCCCCCAAATTCTCCTGCCCACGATTCGGTCGCGTTGCCAACGAATTCGTTTTGGGGCATTGTCTCCTCAAACGGTGAAGACGTTGTTGTTACGCGAACGGGAATTGGATGAAGAATTGGCAGAATCCATTGCTGCCATCTCCCAGGGCCAAATGACGCGTGCATTCAGCCTCGTGGATTCAGACAAACGCGAAATGGCGCTGGATATCGTGAAACAACTGCAGGAAGGCACCGATCCGTTGGCTCTGTCGGAAGAATTTGCAAAATATTTGACGAGTCAAAAAGCCGGCGTAGAGGCCAATATCAAGGCCCGAACCGATGCGGTGGACAAGAATGAAATGTCGAAGGAAGACCTGAATCGGCACAAAGAAGAACAGCAGGCATTGGTGGATGCACTGGTGCGCCAGGAAACCATGGAATTCCTGTATCTGTTGGAAATTTGGTATCGCGACACAATGGTGTATCATGCTACCGGAGACTTGGAACAAGTCCTCAATAAAGATCAGGCCGGTACGATGCAAGAATCATCGGATCGGCATTTGGAAGAAAAATTAAAAGCAATCGATAAAGCGCGGGTCTATTTAGAGCGGTTTCTCAATGAAGAACGCGTTTTTCGAGATTTGTTTTTTGCTTTGGCGTCGTAGGACGCCCGATAGTTGGAGTAGTAACGAATGTTGCAGACAGTAAAAGTTCGCCTTAGAAAACCCGGACGCGTCCACGTGTTCGTAAATCGAAACAAAAGTGTACACCTATACCGAAACGATGAATGCATCGTGAAGACCGAACGTGGTCAGGAATTCGGTGTTTGTGTGTTTCCTCCCGAGGAATGCTCCGAGGAAGAGGCAAAGCGATTTGACAACACGATTGTTCGAAAAGCGTCGCCTCACGATTCCCTCACCTGGACCCAGATCAAAGGGGACGAAGAGCGCGCAGTAAAAAAATGCTTCGAGATGATTCGTACCCGCAAACTGAAAATGAAATTGGTGGATTGCGAATATTCTTTCGATCGGAAGAAAATCATTTTCTATTTTACGGCCGAGGATCGGGTCGACTTCCGTGAATTGGTTAAAGATCTGGCCGCCGACCTGAAAGCGAGAATCGAACTTCGCCATATCCAGGTTCGAGACGAAGCCAAGATCATCGGCGGAATCGGGAGCTGCGGACGCGAGTTGTGTTGTACGTCGTGGATGCGAGAGTTCATGCCCATTTCAATGAAGATGGCTAAGAAACAGAACTTGTCGCTCAATCCCACCAAAATCAGTGGGCAGTGCGGACGACTCATGTGTTGTCTCAGTTATGAAAACGATCAATACCAAAACGTTCGTAAGAATCAGCCTAAAAAAGACCTGGGCGCGATTCGTGACAAAATGGAAACGAACAAAGATAAGGCCGCTGATTCACTTTCAAAGTCGACCATGAAGGACGCGGTGGACTCTCCTCGAAAACGCGGCCGTCAGGATAGACGACCGCGACGAGATTCACGAGACGAATCCAAACCGTCTCAGGCAACAGAAGAAAAATCCGCTCAGGGTACAACGGCTACCACAGAGGCATCGAAAACAGGGGAAGCACGTGAAGGTACGCGGCGTAGGCGCAATCGCGGCCGTCGCCGTGGAGGAAAATCGCGGAACAATAATCAGGACAGCCAGTAATGCCCCTGGTAGATTCGCACTGCCACCTTCAAGACAAGAAATTTGACGAAGACCGAAAAGACGTAATCGCCCGATCCCTGGAAACGTTGGATTGGCTCGTCGTGATCGGCGAAGGTATGGATACCAGTCGCCAAGCCTATGACCTGATTCAGGAAAACGTATACGCGACGGTAGGCGTTCACCCCTACTACGCCGCACAGATCACCGATGAAACTCTGGCCGAATTGCGTGAAATGGCCTCCAATCCATCGGTTGTAGCCATCGGCGAAATCGGTTTGGATTATTTTAAGTACAACGACACGCCCAAAGACGTTCAGGAAACGGGATTCCGCAGACAACTCGAACTGGCCTGCGAACTGAATCTGCCCGTCGTCATCCACAACCGGGAATCCACCGACGACCTGTCCAAAATCCTCGAAGAGTACACTGATTCTCTCCCCGGCGGTATTCTCCATTGTTTTGCCGGAAGCGTCGATTTCGTTGAACGAGTCCTCGGGTGGGGATTCCATATTTCATTCGCCGGAAATGTGACGTTTCCGAAAGCCCTGGAACTCAAGACAGCGGCAAAACAGGTCCCGATGGACCGCCTTTTAGTGGAGACCGATGCGCCTTATCTCGCGCCTCAGGCCGTTCGGGGAAGGCGTTGCGAGCCCGCATACACACGGCACACTGCGGAATATCTGGCGAATCTGAAGGGCGTATCCTATGAAGATTTGTCTTCCGCCACTGCTGAAAACGCTGCCGTCGTTTTCGGCGTCTGACCACATTAATCCTGATTCCGCTCCTTGCCATTGATTATACTATTCCGATGTCCTTGTCTACTTCCCATACGTTAAACGCCGTAGCTCCAATTTCGGCGCCCACCGGTTTCCTGAAACCGGGCGACGCGCTGTGGGTTGAGAAAGGGGCGTATACGCTCTACGAACATCCTGAGACTATCATTCAAGCCGACGATGCCGCGTCTGTAACTGGCGCCTTAAACGAAATCGACCGATTGGTTGCTGAAGGTTTCACAGCGGTCGGAGGTCTGTCTTTTGAGGCAGCACCCGCTTTCGATGAAGCGTTTCAGGTACACCAGCAGACTGAAGTCCCGGCTGCTTGGTTTGGGGTGTATTCGAGCGGCCGGTCCGTTGCGTTTCCTGAACATAATCTTCGGGATAGCGAACTCCCCACTTGGAAAAGTCAATCAGACCAAAAGCATTTCGACCAAAAAATCGGTCGCATCAAGAACTATATTGAAGCGGGTGACACCTATCAAATCAATTATACGTATCCCCTCAAGGCTGACGGTATAGCTGACCCGCTCCAATGGGCACTGAATCGCCTCGCCCATTCGCGCGTGCAGTATGGCGGCATCCTTCATCTGGGGAGTCATCTTGTCGTTTCATTATCACCGGAGTTATTTTTCGAGGTAAACGGCGATACGTTGACGACGTGCCCCATGAAAGGAACGGCGCCTCGCGGTCGTTATCGCGCAGAGGACGATGCGAATCGGGACGGGTTGAAACACTCGGAGAAAGACCGTGCCGAAAATATCATGATCGTCGATTTGCTCAGGAACGACATGGGGAAGATCAGTAAAACGGGCAGCGTGGATGTACTCTCTACCTTTGACGTGAACCCCTTTGATGCGGTTTGGCAAATGACGTCTACCATCGAATCCAAAACGGCGGCATCGATACCTGAAATATTTTCAGCCCTGTTTCCGTCCGGGTCAGTGACGGGCGCTCCGAAAATTCGTTCCATGGAAATCATTCATGAATTGGAAGATCAGTCCCGAGGGATGTACTGCGGCAGTATCGGGTGTTGGAAACCGAATCGACGCGCAGTGTTCAACGTGGCCATTCGCACTGCAACAATCGACTTGTGTGCATCGACAGGGGTCTATCCAGTGGGTGCCGGAATCACCTGGGGGTCGGAAGTAGAATCCGAATACAAGGAGTGCCAGATGAAGGCCGAAGTATTGCGTGGTCAAAAGCCCGAATTTCAATTGTTCGAATCTCTGTTGTGGGACGACGAATTTTATTTACTCGATCGGCATCTTCGTAGACTCGAACGGGCCGCAGCCTTTTTTGATTTTCCCTTCGACGAGGAAGCCATTCTTCGAAAATTGAAAATGGACATAGCTGAATTCGACAGGCAAGCGCGGAAAATTCGCGTCTTGTTGGACCGGTACGGCAATTTGACCGTCGAGAGTGAACCCGTTCAGACGCCCGGTGTGCATCGTGTAGGGATTGCCCATCAGTCGATCGACGAAACGTCCGTTTTTCTACGATATAAAACCACCAGCCGCAAATCCTATGAAGAAGCCAAGGCGGGGTTCGAAACATACGACGATGTATTGCTTTGGAACTCGAAGCGTGAATTAACGGAAAGTACTCGCGCCAACGTTGTCGTACAAATCGACGGTGTTAAATATACGCCGCCGGTGGATTGTGGACTCCTGGGTGGCACGTTTCGGGAAGAACTGCTGGAGCGCGGCGAGATCACTGAACGAGTCCTCAAGATCGATGAACTGCAGGTTGCAGAAAAAATATGGTGTATTAACTCCGTCCGCCAATGGATTGACATTGAAGTCGAATTCCAAAATTGAATGAAAATTAAGGTAGAAAATGGATATTTTTGAGAAATTGAAACGGGAAAGAATCCGGACGGTAATTTTATTTTCGGTATTTTGCGCGATACTGTTTGCGTGTCAGTGGGCACTTACTCTTGGTTCGAACGAGTCTGACGTTTTGGTCACCACGCAAGAGGTCGTTCAGTAATGTCTTTCCGATTTGCGCTTGTTTTATTTACGTGTATCTTAATTCCTTGGGATGTGTACCAAACTGTTCCCGCGTTGAATGTGGGTATTGCCGGAATTCTGTTGTGCTTTCTCGGAGGCTTAGCGGCGTGGGATTTTCAACGAACCAATTCCATTCGAATCCCGTTTGAAATCTGGGCTCCTCTGCTCGTGATGAGTGCCTTCGAAATCTGGCGGACCGAATCGATTGTTCCTCCTTCGATAGGTGCCGCGATTGCGTTACTTGTAGTCGCGCAGAACCTACGGAGCCGAAAGGAAGTAATGTGGTCATTGGCCGCCATGGTCGCTTCTCTGGGAGTGTTCAGCCTATTCAATGGAATGGCCTATACCGCAGGGGCAACGCCGACCGTTTTTTCCCTCTTTAGCCCCATTAGTTTTTTTGGTCCGTCGTCTGTTCAGCACGCGGCAACACTATTCGGTTTGGCATTTTTTGGATCCATTGCTTTGGCCGCTTCATCCCAAGTGCCCCCGTTCGTACGAGCGTTAGGTACATTTTGCATACTTCCGCCTCTCGGAAGTCTCGCCTCAACCGCATTTCAACTCCGGGAATCACATTATCCATGGAGCGCGGGACACGGACTTGATGGGTTCACTCCGGGTTGGTTTACGCTTCTCGTAGGCTTTTGGATTACCGCACGCATCGTCGTGAAGTCGGGTTTAGCCGAAGAGTCGGAAAGAGGCGTGTATCGGGCGTTCGTCGCGATGGGCGGCGTGATTGCCATTTCGTTTTCCGTCCTCCCTGGCGATGTGCCGTTGGTCTACGGCGTTGTGTTGGGCCTCATTCTTGCCTACGGGCTTCCGGAAACGAATGACGAGACTGCGAAGGTGTCCAGGATTCAATTGAGTGCCATCAGCATTTTGAGCGCAGTGTGTATTATTTCGAACATGGTAATGCCATCCGTAGGAAACGCGAACGATATGCGCAACGTCGGGTTAAAAGTAAATCAGCTGGAATCGGATGAGACGCGTGAAAAGGAAGTTCGGTATTTATACGGCGCTCTCGAGAATTATCCCACTGAACGGGTTTTCACTTTGATGGCCCTTGGTTTAAACTCCGGGAACGATGCCGAACAAGTCAGTCAATATATAGTTCAAGCAACGCAAGACGCGCCCGTTATCAAATGGGATTCAGAGAGTACGGTCGAATTGAATGAACTGATCCTAAGGTTGAGAGATCAGGCGACTCAATCTTCTGGGGATGGAAATGAGCAGTTCTTTTACGAACGGGCATTAGCCGCTTCGGACTCTCTTGAGTCAGCGTTACACGTTTTACGCATTCGGGCCGACAAAGAAGACCCGGCGCTACGTGTGCCCGTACCCGATCCCCTGATACGGGAAGTAATCTCTTGGGCCATTACGGGCGAACGTAATGAGGCCGTCAACAACGAATTATCAACTTGGGATTCCGACCAATTACAGAAATTAATTCGTATGGGGCAGATAGAAATTCATAACGGTGAAACCTGGAAACTACCCTTCAACGAACCTGTGGTTCTTTTCTTCGGCCAACACGGCGACAACTACGTGTGTCGTATATGGTCCGGTGCCAGATCGGTCGAGCAATCCCTCGAAATGGTGACTCCGTGGCCCATGTCGGAATCACAATTGGTCGCGCGACCTCCGTCGGCGGAATGGCTCGTGGCAGCGATGGAGAATGAAGACAACTATCAGATCGATCTTCGGTCTCCCGGAATTGAGGAGTCCTGGCTACATATAGAATTTACACCGAAAGGTGAACCCTCGATCCATTGGCCGATCGTCAACAATTGGGCACTGCCCAACGAACCCATCACGGTTATTTGGCTTCCGTGAGTCCCAAATTAGAACGCGTCTTGAAGTCCTCCTGTAACTAATGGCACAATATACCCTTATTTTAAGGGCCTCTAACTAAACCTGTGTGTAGGCCCGAGGCCGAGTGAAACATCCAAGCGCGCGGCAGATGACGTAGGCGATGCGGCGCATCGGCGATGGCATCTAACAAAGCGATTGGATGGTGCAACCGGACGAAGCCCGCAGGGGTTTTGTTTGGGGCCCTAAGGGGATTAACGACTATTCAAGATTGGTTTATCGATATGTGGACTCACAACGAAGAAGAAAAAGACGACGAGAAAAAAGAAGAGGGGTTTGGCTCGCTCATACTCAAAGCCCGTACCGTTTTAGTGAATGGTCAGGTTGATGATGAACTGGCGCAAAAAGTCATTTCTCAATTGATTGCGTTGAACGCTGAATCTCACGATCCCATCAAAGTCATCGTAACGACGCCTGGCGGCCATGTCGATTCCGGTTTCGCGATTCACGATATCATGAAATTCATCGAATCGCCAGTGATTACGATTGGCGCAGGTTGGGTTGCCAGCATTGGTGTACCTATTTTCATGGCAGCACCGAAGGAACATCGCTATTCGCTTCCCGGAACTCGCTACCTGATTCACCAACCCAGTGGCGGTGCTGGTGGACAAGCATCCGATATCCGAATCGAAGCCAAGGAAATTATCAAGATTCGAGAAAAACTGAATAAAATGATCGCTGAAGAAACGGGTCAGACAATCGAAAAAATAGCAAAAGACAGCGACCGCAACTTCTGGATGAGTTCGGACGAAGCGTTGGAATACGGTTTGGTCACGAAAGTGATTACGAGTTCGTCCGAATTAGACGCCTAAACCAAAAAAAGAAAAGATAAAACGTGGGTCTTATGGATTATAGGGCCCACGTTTCGTCTTCAGGCTCAACTATCTTGACTTGATCGTTGATGTAATACGTCGGGTCGCTGGTTCTCGGCGCATCCGTAATCGCTTTGGCTTCGTCCTCGCCGAACAAATCCAGGTAGTCACAATGAAGTCCGTCGCAGATTTGTTGCATGTGACATTTCTGACACTGGTCCGTGTGAATATATCCCGCATCGTGACTCGCTCGAGTTGCACCTTCGTATTGATACAGCTTCTTGATTTGGAAGGTCTGTGCCACTTTAGCCATCGTCCGCTGGGTAAACAATCCCAGTTTTCCGAGTAGAGGATAGGCGTAAAAACGGCGCGTAACACCAACATAGCGATGCTGAATCATCCGGGAAAACGGGCCGATCAAGAAGGCCGGGACAAGGTCTTCACCCTTCATTCGCTGGGGCTGGAGGCCTGTCCAATTCCAACTGCTGTAATCCCATTCGTGGTGGTCGTAGGAAAGCTGTTGGAAATTATAAAGATTTTTCTTGTGGCGTTCTTCAGCCATGCATAGAGGAATGTAGCGTACATTGCATTCGATTCCGGCTTCTTCCAACATGTCCATCGCCGTTGTTAGGTCAGGCATGATGTCCGAATATTTCGCCACGTTTTCATGAGTTCGTATTCCGGTTTCCTGATCTTCGAACGGATTAAACGCCAGGAAATTGACCGCGTTTGCGCCGTAGTCGATCGCCTTTTGTGCGATCGTCGGTAACAGCGGAATCACCGGTTTCGACATGGTGCAGTTGAATCGGAACGGAACGCCGAGTTCCACCATGTTTTCAATCGCGCCGATGATTTTTATGTAGGCACCTTTACGGCATACCACTTCGTCGTGAATATCACCGATACCGTGGAGGCTTACCAGGAAGTCGCGAATGCCAGCGTCTTGAAATGTTTTGAGCTTGTCTTTCTTCGCCAGAACTAACCCGTTGGTAATGAGCGTCGGGTACAATCCGATTTCGTTACAGTATGAAATCATTTCCAGAATGTCCGGATGGATCGTCGGTTCGCCGCCTTGAATATCGATCGCCGTGTCGCCGTAGGTATACCGCAGCGTGTCGAAAATCTCCTTAGCCTTTTCCAGAGTCATGAACGGATGTTCCGGGTGGGAATGGTCGTCAATGCGATTCAGGAAATAGCAGAAGTAACAACGAAGATTACACGTCTGGCCCAGCCACAACACGGCGCGTTTGGACAATGTACGTTTCGTGGTCGTTTTGTAGGTATGGCTCGGCGGAGCCGGTTGATTTATTTCAGGTACAACAGCCATGGATTATCCGTCAATGATTCCTATAACGCCCAGGACTTATCTTCTTCTTCAACAATCTTGTTCTGATCCTTGATGAAATACAATGGGTCTTCAATCACGGGAGTATCCGTTACAGGAACAGCTTCGTCCGTGCCGTAGAACTTCGCATAGTCGCCGTGGAATCCGTCGCAAATATTCCGCAATGAACAGGTCTGGCATTTCTCGTGATGTTCGTAGGCCAAGTCCTGTTTCGCGCGAAGTCTTGCTTCACGCCGGTACCAGAAATCGCGTCCACGAAGGATATCGCCTGCTTTGGCTACGACGCTCTGAGCGGCATAAAACATTTTTGATTTGAGGGGAGCCTTTTCGTCCTGTTCTAACAGCACATGGGGATCGGTACGATATAAGCGACGAGCCGCTTTCCCTAACTTGTACGGGGAATTCAGTTCGTGGCCTTTCATGCGTTGGGGCTGCATGCCTGTCCACATCCAGCTGGCGTAATTCCATTCGTGATGGTCGTAAGGAAGCTGTTGAAAATTGTAGTAATTTTTGCGGTGACGATCTTCGGAGATGCACAAAGGGAGGTAGCGAACGTTACATTCAATACCGGCTTCGTCCAGCATGTCCATCGCTTTGGTCAAGGATTCTTTTATATCTGTATAAGTCGCCACGTTGTCGTGTGTACGGATACCTGTTTCCTGATCTTCAAATGGATTGAACGCAATAAAGTTTACGGCGTTGGCGCCATAGTCAATGGCTTTCTGGGCAATTTCAGAAAGTAAAGGAATAACCGGTTTTGACATCGTGCAATTGAAACGGAACGGTACTCCAATTTCTTTCATGTTTTCGATGGCGCCCATAATTTTGACGTAGGCGCCTTTCCGGCATACCACTTCGTCGTGAACGTCGCCGATACCGTGGAGGCTGACGAGGAAATCACGAACACCGGCATCCTGGAATGATTTGAGTTTATCCATTTTCGCCAAGACGAGTCCGTTGGTGATCAATGTGGGATACAGCCCGATTTCATCGCAATAGGAAATGAGTTCGAGGATTTCCGGATGGATCGTCGGTTCGCCGCCTTGGATATCGATCGCGGTATCACCGTAATAATACCGGAGCGTGTGACAAATCTCTTTCGCCTTTTCCAGCGTCATGAACGGATGCTCAGGATGGGAATGGTCGTCGATACGATTCAGGAAATAGCAGAAGTAACAGCGAAGGTTGCATGTTTGCCCCAACCACAGGACACCGCGTTTGGAAAGTACCCGGTTCGTGGTCTTGATGTATTCTTTTTTCGGCATCGGAGCCGAAGGCGGATCAATAACTTCAGTAGACATGTCACCCTCTCAAATAAATTCGTCAATGCTCAATATCCGCATGATGTGCTTCACGCGAATAAGTCAACAATCTATTCCATAACAGATGGCACTAGCATAGCAAAAAACGCGAAAATTCTCAAAATGTTATATCGAAGTTATAGACCGAAATCATGATAACCCGTTGGGAATAGTATATTTAGAAGTTGCGTAAAAGAATCATTCCGTTGTTTGTTCGATCTAGCCCGATATTCACGATTGTATCGTGTTTCCCCAGAAGGCCGTACCGAAGCCTCGGCGCCGTTAAATCGTTCCGTGAACTCGCTTTATGAAGGCGATCCGGTTTGATACCATAATCGGTTCAAACCAAAATGGAGACTCTCGAATGAATACAAATGAAGTATATATTGTCGACGGCTGCCGGACGCCCATCGGTGCGATCGGCAAGGGATTGGCAGGTGTCCGACCCGATGACCTGGCCGCCATGGTAATCAAAGCCATTGTCAAACGCACAGGCGTGAAGCCCGAAAGTGTCGAAGATGTCGTCTTCGGCTGCGCGAATCAGGCGGGCGAAGATAACCGAAATGTAGCACGCATGGGGTTGGTGCTGGCCGGGCTGCCGGATTCGGTTGGTGGTACGACCATAAACCGGTTGTGTGGGTCCTCGATGGACGCACTCCATTATGCGACGCGCGCCTTAATGGTGGGCGATGGGGAAATTATGATTGCCGGTGGTGTCGAGAGTATGAGCCGTGCGCCGTTTGCCATGGCAAAATCCGACGCCGGGTATCCCAAGAACAACGAGACCCTATGGAACACGACACTCGGATGGCGTTTTCCCAATCCGGCCATGGAAGAAATTTTCCCGTTGGAACCCATGGGCGTCACGGCCGAAAACATTTATGACCAGACTCCAATCTCACGGGAAGAACAAGACGCCTTCGCGTTAAGTTCCCAGGGAAAGTATCAGGCAGCCCATGAAGCTGGCCGTTTCGGCGAAGAAATCGTGCCGGTCGAGATTCCACAACGACGAGGCGATCCGATTGTTTTTGATAAAGATGAACATCCGCGTCAATCGACACCGGAAAAAATTGCAGGGCTACGTCCCGTGTTTCGCGAAGGTGGAACCGTTACGGCCGGAAATTCCAGCGGGCTGAACGATGGTGCTGCAGCGATACTACTTGCCACGGAGGAAGCAGTACAGGAGCAAGGATTGAAACCGATGGTGCGCGTGAAAAGCATGGCGATTGCGGGTGTCGATCCAACGACTATGGGTCTTGGCCCAATCCCGGCGACACGAAAAGCCCTGAAACGCGCGGGCTTGGATATCAGCGATATCGGATTGGCCGAAGTAAACGAAGCGTTTGCCGTACAATCTCTTGCCTGTTTGAAAGAATTGGGTCTCGACGAATCCAAAGTGAACGTTAACGGTGGAGCCATTGCACTGGGTCACCCGTTAGGTTGTTCAGGCGCTCGCATCCTCACGACCTTGGTTCATGAAATGGAGAAACGACCGGACGTACAATACGGATTGGCTACGATGTGTATCGGTGTTGGCCAGGGTATCGCCACGATCGTAGAAAAAATCTAAGAAGTTTCTAACCACAGATTACACAGATTTTCACAGATAGGGTCTAGAACTCAATCTGTGTTCATCGGTGCAATCTGTGGTTTGTTTTTATATCGGCTTACACTTTCGGCATTGAATAATCACGCCATTCCTTAATCTTCCCGTCAGCCACATAAAAGATTCCAACAATGTGAAATACCATCTTGTTGCCGCCGGTATCAAAACGGTCGATGCGATCGTTGATGACGATGTTGCCCATCGCGTGGCTCCGCAATACTTCAAATTCAGCACTCTTCGCATTGGCCAGAAATGTCTTCGTTCCGCCAAGGATAGCTTCTTTCCCTTCCGTAATCGGACGGTTCTCCAGCATCCGGAACACGCAATCATCGGCCATGTGCTCGCCGATTTTCTCCGTGTCCATCGTGGCCCACGCCGCGCAGAATTCATTCACGATTTTTTCATTCGCCTTTTCCACTGCAGCAAATTCATTTTCTTCTTCATGGTGGGCCGCATCCGCTTTCGTGCTGTCCAGCATCGTCATCAATGCCGCCGCTCCCAATCCTGCTCCCATAAAAGTCCGTCGATCGTGTAAGGGGTGTTCGCTCATGGTGGTTTCTCCTGTGGGTTAATTTGAATAAAACCAGTCTATTAAAGGTAGTATATATATCATGCTCAGCCATACTTACCTGAAACCATTGATTGTACTTATTTCCTGTCTTTTTGTCTCCTTTCAATCTGTAGCCCGCGAGGCCATCCGCGATTTCCATGTGGATATCGAAGTTTCACAGGATGGGTCGATGACGATCACTGAAACCATTCAGGTAGTTTCCGCGCAACAGCTCATCAGGCATGGTATTTATCGAGATATTGTGATTCTCCCGGACTCCGATATCAGTGTTGAAACCACGACGATCAATGATCGGCGCGTTCGCTCCAAGCGAGAAATGGCTTCGGGCGGTGTCCGATTTAAATTGGGCGACCCCAACCGGAGGCTGGCACCGGGCGAATACACATTTGTTTTCAAATACAAAGCCGAGGGGTTTTTTAAGTCGATTCACGGCCACGCTCAGATCGAATGGAAGTTGACCGGTGATTATTGGAAATTCCCTATCGAAAAATTCTCGATGAGTCTGGTCCTTCCCGAATCCGTTCCACATGAAGCGGCGAAAATTCTGGTGTACCCGACCGGCGGTGGATTGATGGAGCAGCCGGTCGTTCCGGACTACGCAGACGGAAACTACACACTTAAGCATTCTCGCCGAATTCAACCAGGGAACGGGCTCGTTCTTTCGATCGACATGCCCTCCGAACGATTGACGTTGTCCGAACTGGGGTCTTTCGATGGGTTCAGTTTTCGGGTGTTGGGTTTGTTGTCTCTCGACGAAACCATGTCCGCGGCGACCTATTATCGCTACGGAAAATTATTGAGCAGCATCGCAATCGGCACACCTTTGGTACTCGCATTTTTCCTGTTTATGTGGTTTTGGGTGGGCCGTGACCCCGGACAAGGCAAGCTCCAGGAAATCAGTGAATTGCCGAAGGAGTTGTCTCCGGCCGTTGTACGATTTTTGACTCGCATGAAATACGACGAAACCACCTTTCTCGCCGCATTTCTGAATTTGATCGTGCTGAATAACATTCATGTGAAACGAAACGGAAAAGAATTCGATGTGACTCTTGGCTCGACGGAACGTCGTTTCCTCTCGGATGAGGGCAAAACGTTGTCACAAGGATTGGGGTTGAGTAGGCACAAGGCGCTAAAGATAAAACCCTATTCGGGCTCCACTCTAGCCACCTGCAGCGCGAATTTAGCGTCTCATCTGGAAGAGGAATTTCGAGGCGAATATTTCGCAAAAAATAAGACGCAGTGGTTTCTGGGCGTAATGATGGCCGTTGGATCGTTGCTCTATTCAAGTCTCGCGTGGGACGCCAGCAGTGGATGGGCCATTTTCTTCGCCTCGATGATATGCTCCGGGTGGATGTTCATTCTATATTTTGGTCGCCATAAGATTTTTGTGAGGCCCCGAAAACAGTTTCTTTCGCTCTACCGGTGGATGCATATTTTTTGGACCACCGCATTCCTGCTCCTCTTTGTGCCCGTATTTGCCTTTTTGTTCAATCTCTCGAGCTGGCTTATGGTGGCGTATGTGGTGTTCATGAGCGTTCTTTGTGTCGTCTTCGCCTATCTGATGCCGGCACCCAGTAGAAAAGGACAACAGGCTCTCTCCAAAATCGCCGGATACAAATCGTATTTGGAGAAGTTGGTGGATTCTTTGGATCCGGGATCGGTCCATGGTCAGAAAGACATCGAGGAATATGAGAAAGCCATTCCCTACCTGGTGGCCCTGGGCCTTGATGGGGACCAAATGGAATTCTTTTTGAATGGGTTGGCCGCTCGAGTCGGCCTGGATGCCGACGCAACAGAGAATTACAACGCCGTCAAATCGAGGTTAATGAATTTGATACCCAACACCGAATCATTCACTCGGATGAGTACGACCTTGAGTGCCGCGTGTTACTTCGTTGGAATGAGTTCTGGCACCTCCTATGGAGCTGGATACAGTTACGGTTATTCAGGAGGCAGCGGTGGGGGATACGGTGGCGGCGGAGCGTCCGGCGGCGGTTGGTAGTCGTCAGCCAGTCTTGAAGCGTCTCAATCGGAGCGAATTTGCGATCACTGTGATCGAACTCAAGGCCATTGCTGCTTCGGCGACCATGGGGTGGAGGATTCCCAGTAGGGCGAGAGGGACGGCAATGAGATTGTAGCCGAAGGCCCACAGCAGGTTTTCCTGGATACGGCGATAGGTGGCGCGGGATAAATCGATGGCGGTGGTCAGGGTATTGATGTCGCCTTTGACCAATGTTACGTCGGCCGATTCAATGGCGATGTCGGTGCCGGTCCCCATGGCGATACCAACGTCTGCTTGTGCAAGTGCGGCCGCGTCGTTGATGCCGTCGCCTACCATGGCGACCTTTCCAAATTCAGCCTGCAGTTCTTTGACCGCATTTGCTTTCTCGCCCGGGAGGATGTTGGCGAGGACACGGTCGATACCTGCACTGGTCCCAATTGCGCGCGCGGTGGCTTCGTTGTCGCCCGTGAGCATTACGACGTGCATGCCTGCTTTTTTGAAGTCTTCGATGGCTCCGTCCGCGCCCGGCTTAAGTGTGTCGGCGACTGCAATCGCGGCGAGGGCGTTTCCATCCACGGCGAGTAAGACGGTCGTGTACCCTTGTTGTTGGTATTCTAGGAGACTGAACGATAACGCCGACGTGTTAACGTCCTTCTCGCGGAGGAAATCTTCTTTGCCCACGAGGACATGTTGTCCCTCATAGACGGCTTCCACGCCTTTACCAGGCACGTTTCGAAATTCGGTGACTTCGTCCAACGCCAACCCTTCGTCCTTTGCCGCATTCACGATGGCTTGCGCGACAGGGTGTTCCGAGTTTCGATCGACTGATGCGGCTAGAGTGAGCAGGGCTTTTTGCGAAGACGGTTCGCTGGCGAAAGCGACCATTTCGGGTTTGCCCGTCGTCAGCGTTCCTGTTTTATCGAGACAGATGGCTTTGATTTCGCGCATGGTCTGTATCGCTTCAGCGTCGCGAATCAGAATCCCGCGGCTGGCTCCAGCCCCGGTACCCACCATGATGGCCGTGGGGGTAGCGAGCCCCATCGCGCACGGACACGCGATAACCAACACGGACACGGCGGCGTACACGGCTTTGGTCAAAACAGTCGCGCCGACGGGCAACGACCATGGGAGATAGGGGGTAGCCCATTCAGCCATCTTGCCCATCAGGTCCGGGGCCAACATCCACGCGCCGAAGGTGAGTAACGCAATCGCCAGAATCGCGGGAACAAATACTCCTGTGATCCGATCGGCCACGGCCTGGATCGGCACTTTGGAGCCTTGAGCATCCTGAACAATTTTGACGACTTGTGCAAGAAACGAGTCCTGTCCCAGCTTGGTGGCTTTCAGTTTGAGAAGACCCGTCGTATTGATCGTGCCGCCGATCACGTCGTCGCCGGGATTTTTATCTACGGGAATGGATTCACCGGTCGCCATGGATTCGTCCACGGCGCTCTGGCCCATAATGACCTGTCCGTCGACCGGGATTTTTTCTCCGGGCTTGACGATAATCCAGTCGCCCACGGTGACCTCTTCGATGGGAATCTCGACTTCCTGTCCCATACGGTCGAGGCGCGCTGTTTTCGCACCGAGCTCGAGCAGTTTGCGAATCGCCTGCGACGCCTGACCCTTGGCGTTGGCTTCCAGGAATCGGCCGGTCAGGTGGAACGCCATAATCATGGCCGCCACGGCCGCGAAGCTGACCATCGGTGCACCGAGAAGGACGAGCGGCCCGGTGATGAACGCCGCGCCTGTACCCAGCGCGATCAGCGCGTCCATGTTCGGCGCGAGATGTTTAGAGGTGAGCCAGGCTTTCTTAAAGGTCTCGGCACCGGCGACGGCCAGAACCGGAATCGCGAATAGAGTTTCGATCCAATGGTAAAACGGCGGCATCCAAAGGTTCGTCATATGGAGAAGCATGAGGACGGCGACCGGGCCGGTCAGCGCCCACGCCAGGATGAGTCGTTTACGAGCCGTTTCCACCTGAGCGTCGGCGTCTTCGGTCGGTGTAGCCGGCGCGTCGAGCCGAAGCACCGCAGCTTCATAGCCCGAACTGACCACGGCCTTGATGAGATCGCGTTGGGACGCGGCATCGGGATCGAAGGATACCGTAGCCTGTTCAGTCGCAAGATTTACGTTCACCTGCATGACGCCGGGGACCGAATTGAGAGCCTTTTCCACCGACGCGACACAGCTTCCGCACGTCATCCCGTCGACTTTCAGGTCCACTTTTGATTGATTGGATTTGACGTCGTACCCAGCGCCGCGAATCACTTCCGTCAGGTCCGGCACAGACGTTTTGGACGTGGAATACGTAATTGCTGCCGATTCATTCGGGTAATTGACGGAAACTTTCATCACGCCGTCAGCGTGGGACAAGGCAGTTTCTATGGTTTGCGCACACCCGGAACAGGTCATCCCTGTCACCGGAAGCGTAATACTTTCAGTAGGTCGATTCATACCCTATATGATACGTGGATCGGATGCGTCGAATCGAATCGGGAAGGCGAATCTAGCCTATTCGCCTTTACCGGGCATCGGAATAAAGGGGAAAGCTTTTCCCGCGCGCTGGATGTAACTGCGAACCGATTTTTTGAAATAGAACCGTTTAGCGACAGAGGTTTCTTCAACCCAGAAACATTCCCAGCGTTCACTTCCAAGTTCCTGAAGTTTCGAAAGCATGACTTCTTCTGTAGTCGTTGCGTGAGGAAACGATTCGATTTTGTAATCCCAACTGCCGATTTTCTTCACGTCGTCTTTGGCCCACGTGGTTACGTCGTCGGATACATTCTCTCCAGCGTCCTTCGCTTGTTCATACAATTCTTTGAGTTGATCGGTATAGCGAGTACTGTCGAATTCGGGCGCGGGAACAGGTGTTTGTTCGCCGCTCGGCGTGGTGATTTTTCCGTCGCAACCGGAGACTGCACTGATTGTGGCGAAAAGTAGGGCGAAGAGTGAGATAGGTCTGTTTGATAGTAGCATTGTTATCATCCTTCGGAAGCTGACCAGATGTTCGTTGGTTTTCCATCCGTCCGGCGAGCTGACCCCGCGGGACAAAATCAGTATAGTAAAACGTGCGGACGTAATGGCATTTTTATCTCCTCACAAGATATCATGTCAATTGGCTAATTAATTTTTGAGGATTGATCGATGAGTCGGATAATTGGGTTAGTAGTTTTTGTAACGCTGTTCGCATTTTCATCAGGCGGGTGGGCCGATCCGCTGGACGGGTTCGAGGAGTATTTCAAAGCATCCATGGAGGAATGGGATGTGCCCGGGTCGGCCATAGCCATCGTCAAAAACGACAAGATCATTTTCGAAAAAGGATTCGGCGTTCAGAAAAACACCGATGACAAAGCCGTAGATGAGAATACACTGTTCGCGATTGGCTCAACATCCAAGGCGTTCACCGCCGCCATCATCGCCATGCTCGTCGACGAGGGAAAGATGAAATGGGCCGACAATGTTTCGAAGCATCTTCCGTATTTTGAAATGTTTGATCCACTCGCCAGTCGCGACGTCAATATCGTCGATATCATGTGCCACCGCGTCGGGTTGGAGCGGGGTGACGCCCTTTGGTACGGCACCGACTTTGACCGGGAAGAAATTCTACGACAAGTTCGTTATCTGGAACCGAGCTCGAGCTTTCGTTCCCGCTACGGGTATCAGAACATCATGTTCCTCGCGGCGGGAGAAGCCTCCGCGGCGGCTGCTGGAGAATCCTGGGACGACCTGATCGATACCCGAATCTTTGACCCGCTCGGGATGAAACGGAGTCGAACTTCAATCCGTGGTTTGGATAAAGTCCGCAACGTCGCGACGCCCCATGGGACCCTGGACGACGGCACCATCTTTCCCGTCAAGCATCGGAACCTCGATAATATTGCGCCCGCCGGATCCATCTATTCCAGCGTGCGTGAAATGTCTCAATGGATTCGATTTCAATTGGCCAACGGCGAATACGGCGGAGAACGTCTCATCTCCGAAGCCGGCATGGACATGATGCGCGCGCCCAAAATTTTTCAACCCCTGTCCAAAACCATGAAAGAACGATTTCCATCCATGCACTTTGCATCCTACGGATTGGGTTGGTCGGCCTTCGATTTATACGGCCGGAAGGTGTTGAGTCACGGCGGCGGTATCGACGGAATGATTACGGCCGTCATGATCGTGCCCGAAGAACAGCTGGGCGTCATCGTCCTTTCGAATCAATCCCCGAATCTCCATTCACGAGCGATGGCCTACTCGGTCGCAGAGCGGTTTTTGTCCGATAACCGTCGGAATATCAGCCGCATGTTTTACGAAGACTATATCGACGGAATGTCGCGCGAACGGGCCGCACGTCTGGAAAAAGAAAACCAGCAGTTATCGAACACCACCCCGTCCGCGGCGCTGTCCGCCTACACCGGAAAATACAAACACCCGTTCTACGGCGAAGTCGAAGTGCGACTCGAAGACGGCGCACTCGTGCTGGAACGCGGCTCCAAACTAATCGCCGACCTCAGCCATTGGCACGTCGACCAATTCGAAGCCACCTACCGCGATCCCTATTTCTTCACCCCCTTCGAAGTGACCTTCAAAATCAACTCCCGCGCAAACGTCGTCAGCCTCGATATCCAAAGCCACGGTACGTACACCAAGATCTAGGCGATTAAGGAAGTTGCTGACGATACAGAAAGTAGGGCGTTTTTTTGCTTAGGTTCTTCGCATAAAGTATTTCGTTCGTGGCTTGGGAATACCCAATTCCCCAATCTTGGCTCGTGGGAGGAACGGCCAGTTCAATTTGTTTACGGCCTAGGTCCAAAAGCAATGGCTGGAAAATTTTTGAAGCGTAAAGTATTTTGTCGTTACCGATATCAATTGGATCAGAAACAACACCGGGCAGATACACAGGATTAACCTCCCAATATATTGGAAGGTTATTTTCCTTCAGAGGTATTACACATACCAGAGGTCGTAGCCCGGTTGTTGGAATGCCGATACCGACCAATTCATTCGCTGTTTCCCGATAAACATATTGAGCATTCGGGAGACTAAACTCATCGATCGCGAGTTTATCCAATGACTTGTCAGTTGGTCGTTCGAATAGCACGGTGCGCCTCTCGTGGTCCAGGAAAACGGCAGTTTGGTTGTCCGCCTTCCAACCCAGGAAAGTCGCGTCTTCGTATTGAGACAGCCCAAATTCTCTCAAAGACATATCAATCGTCTCGACATACAACCCTTGGCCCAGCGCAATATATTTTCCGTCGCCTGACAGGTGCCCGGATCGAAATGGAGAGTATTTTCTTACTGGCAATTTCAGTTTTTTGGAAACAGTCGAACGATTAAATTCGATTATGTCGAACGTCACTACGGAATTTTTCCACCACGACAACTTTTGTATTTTTGCCAGGTATGCTTTTTCGTCGTGGCATACCGCGCCTAAGACACGTCCGAATGAACATTTCAGCGTGATTCGTTCGTTTTCTCGATCGCCCGGGCGTACGACGTGACAAAACTCGATGTTACTTGCGAGAAATATCGTATTGCCAGACGGAGATACTTCGATGACGTCGGGCCAAATAATGGGAGCCGCAATGACCTTTTGAGAGAGGATAGGGTCGCCTCTCAAGAGAAAAGGACCAAAAAAAACGATACACGTTGCAACGAAAGACCGCATGACCATATTGAAGTTTGAAGGTTTCGTTTGTCGTAGGAAATAGCCGATGAAAATCATGGCGATGGCGATTGAAACTGTGGATGAGAATATTTCCAACCGATCATTGGGAAATATCAAGTAAGTGAGCGATAGACGATACCGCGCAAGCAGCCCAAACATTATTAGTAGCGACATTGCAAGGAGCCAATTGCGCTTCATTGAAAAATGAATTCTTAGGGCCAAAAACATGTAAGAAACACATACGGGGAAATAAACTAGACTGTCGTAGGTATGTTGAATTGGCCAAATTCGAATCGCGATTTCGATTGACAAAAAAATTAAAATCGGTACGGCAAGCTCAAATTTTTTCATTATTGATATTTAATCCAAAGATTTTGAGTGTTGAATCGCTCTTCTTGTGTACAATTGAGGCCAAATTTTTATTCGACGTTCGGGAATACGCCCGAGAAGGTGCGGCACCCCCGGGGGATTAGGTTGGACGAAAAGAAGAATCCATATCATTTTCGTAATCTGGGCGTGATGGCGCTGGAGATTGGGGTGTATAACGCCGGGGTCCGTATGCTCGGCGTAATGGCGCTGATTCCGTTTCTTTTCGTGGAGGTCGGAATTCATTTCAGTTGGTTGGGTGTGTTTCCCATGGCACGGAATCTTATGTCCTTGACGGGGCCTATCGGTGCAGCGTGGGGCGGGGCGCTGGAACGGAAACTGGGGTATTGTATCCGTTGGGGAATTGCACACCGATTGCCTTTCATCTTGATTCCGGTGAGCATACTGTTTTTCTTTGACCGGCCCGATATCCTGTTGTCGGTGTTATTTCTCGCATGGGTGCTGGCCCATCTCGCGCAGGGATTTTCAGAATCGATCAAACATACGATGATGTCCCACAGCGTCAACGAAGAATGGCTGGGTCGACTCTTTGGTTTTCGAAACGTCGCGATGGCAGTCTTTGGAGTCATGGCGTCGGGCGTGATTTGGTTCGTGGGGCAACGTTACGATGGGCAGGACAACTACATCGTCCTTTCCTGGATTGGTGTCGCCTGCATCCTGGGCTCGCTACTCATTTTCGGCCAGATAAAAGAAACGCCCATGGACCCCGTCGAACCGAAACCAAAGCGCCGACGCATGGATGTCTGGCGGGATGCGTACGCGACATGGAAATCAGACCCACGAATCCACTGGATGGTGTATGGACGTTGGGCGCGGTGCACGGGCATGTTCATCAACACCTACGCGATTGTCGTATTCATGCAGCGATGCGATCTCACGACCGAAGACATGTGGCTGCCGGTGCTGCTGATTACGTTGTCCGAAATCCTTTCATTCGGATTCACGGGTTGGCTCGTAGACAAATGGGGCGCACGCCAATCGATGATTGGTTCCGGCGTGGTCATGGCGTTCAACGCGTTCCTGATTATGCAACTGGAAACGATTTGGGGATTTGCATTGTTGTTCCCATTGCTGACACTCGCCCAAGGCATGATGCGCAACGCGTGGCCCACGATGGTGCTGAAGATGACGACCGTGGAAAAGCGCCCGCAGTATCATGCGACGATTAACCTGGCTGTTTTGCCGGGAATGTACACGGCATTCATCTCGGGGATCCTGCTCGTGCGCTTCACCGAATTCGACATCGTGTTTTATTGCACGTTGGTGGGGAGTTTGTTAGGCTCGTTGTGTTTTATGATTGGATTGCCGAAAGCGGCTGCCGAAGACGCGGAGAATACCAGTGCTTGACGAACGAATTGAAGTGGAGTTGGAACTTCCCCTGGCGTGGATTACGATCAATCGTCCGGAGAAGCACAACTCCTTCGCAACCACGATGTGGGAAGCCTTGATCGAACGCATTCATGAATTGGAAGATCATCCCGACGTGCGCGTAATCTTGTTTAAGGGAGCTGGAGACAAAGCATTTTCCGCCGGCGCAGACATCGACGGATTTCGCGACAAAGTGGATTCGGAAGACGAAGCCCTCACCAAAGTCGACAAGCCCACCGAGAGCGCGTTTCTGGTTACGGAGCGTTGCAAGAAACCGACGATTTCCGTCATCCAGGGCATCTGTTTCGGCGGCGGATGCGCCATTGCATTGAGCACGGACTTTCGTCTGGCATCTGACGATTCACGGTTTGCCATCACACCGGTTCGCCTGGGGCTTGGGTATCCCTATGAAGGCGTACGCCGCGCCGTAGAAGAATTGGGTCCGTCCAATGCGCGGCTCGTATTGATGACGGCTCGTCGATTCAACGCCGACGAAGCGAAGGAAGTGGGCATCGTCCACGAAGTTCATTCCCGGGAAAACCTGATGGACGCAGCGAAAAAACTCGGGATGGAATTGGCCGCCAATGCCCCCAAGTCCGTGGCGACGATCAAGGAATCCGTGGCTCAGGCGTTGTTACCGGAATCGGAGCGGGACCTGGAAAACCTTGACGCGATGATCAAGGATTGCTTCGATAGTGAAGATTTCCGAGAGGGGCTAAAGGCCTTCAACGAAAAACGGCCGCCGGAGTTTAGAGGGCGCTAGGTTCCGCGGGCACTTCTTCGGGATTAAGAATGGATTCGAAGATATCCCGGTCATACCAGGACGCGTCCAACATGCGATTCTCCATGACTTCCTTCAAATACTTCAGACGCTGTTCCCACGTGAGCGTTTCGATCCAATCGCTCCAAAGATCCAGTTCTTCCCCTTTGATTTCTTTCAGCCGGTTAAGGTGACGTTCCTTAACCGCTTCAATCCATTCTTCTTTGGATGAACCGGCCTTTTCGACGGCTGCATAGGATTCTTTGATGTCGCTCTTCCGGAACGCTTGGAATTCCTGTTCCTTCGCGACGACGGTCTTCCGAAATGCGAGGTAGGCTTCTTCCTGTTCAGGAGATAACGCAAGCCAGGAAGACAGAAGCTCAGTTTGTCCCGAAATGGTCTGCAGCATTTGCTGCTCTTGCTTGTCCTGTTCGTGGGCGGTTCGTTGAGCGATAAAGAAGCAGAAAAAGAATAGAACCAGGAGCCACGGTATCGCGCTCTTCATCAGTCGTTTTGTTCCGATCGGTTGTAGGTGGTGTACGGTGAACGGGGACCCGGTACGCCGTGGTACGGGTACGAGTAGGTCGCTTTTTGAGGCTGCAAGGCAAACCCCATGCCGTATTCAGGCAGACGGCCCAGCGCCGCGAATTCAGATTCTGCCGGTTCCAGTCCGTAGACCTTAGAATCACTTCCGGTATTTTCATCATTCATCGCCATGCGGGGTGAACGGTCCAATTCGAGTATTTCTTCAGCGACCATATTGTCTTGTACCTGAGATTTACCGTAGTTAAATCCAAAGAGACTGCCGAGGGCAATGGTCAACATGACTCCAGCGGCAACGGCGATTTGGCCTTTTACAGAAGAGGGTCGATGGGTCCGATTGAGGGAAAAGGGAACAACGTTGCCCAGTGCGGCGGCAAACAATGCGCGTACACGGTGCGGTTCCAATTTCAATTCCCGAGCGTCGGCTAAAGATTCGCTGAGCAAGGAAGTCATTTCGCTCAACTCATTGGCTTCCAGGGCGCAGGAAGTACAACGGCGAATATGCAGGCTTACTGCCATTCGGCGCCACACCGGAAGTTTCCCGGTTAAATAGGCGACCAGCCATTGTTGAGTGGATTCACATTTCATGATAAGTATTCCCTGAATTCATCTTCGTTCACTACCGATTTCAGTTTCTTTAGGCCGCGGTGGAGCAACATGCCCACGTTGGATAAAGACAACCCTGTTGCAGCAGCGATATCTTTGTAGGATTTGTTTTCCTGGAAAAAGAGTATGACAACGCTTCGTTGATTGTCAGACAATTCATTGAGCATATGGTCCATCTGATTCCAGTATTCAGTATTGCGGACTGTTTCAACGGGATGTTCCGTTGCTTGAGGTTTTTCCGTTTGATCGTAAATTTCACTGCGACGGTTTTCGCGTTTCAAATAGTCGATACAAATGTTATGCGTCACGCGATACATCCACGCCGTTTTCTGACGAGCACTTCCGTATTGCGGAGGATTCTTGATACAGCGAATGAATGCTTCCTGAACCAAATCCTGAGCGATGGTGTAGTTGCTGAGCAGGCGACCGGCGTAACGCAAAAGTGCCGATTGATTTTCCTGGATCAGTTCCATCAAATCGTCATTTTGAATGGACGGTTTACCTGAGGAGGATTCCGGCTTACCCTTCGATTCCTCAAGAACTTCTTGAGAACCGGCAAAGCCGAATTCTTGTTTTATGTCGATGGCGTGTTTCATATCGTCATTCTCTGGGGTTTCGTCCATTGTGCAAACTCACTTTTAAAACGACTGGTTTCGTAAGTATCTAACACGGACCCCGTAAATTTGGTTGCATAATACTCAAAAAGGCCCCAAAAACGCCAATTTTTATCTGATTTAGCATTATTTGACGGCTGGAATACCGTAAAACTTAGAGGCGGGTTCTATCTTCCTTTAAAGACCGGCGGCCGCTTTTCCTTAAAAGAGTTTACGCCTTCCTCCGCATCTTCCGAGTTTGCGAGTCCGGATTGGGTCGATTGGAATTTCGCGATGCAGGCTTTTTCTCCTTCCATTGCGTAAGTCATCGATGATGCTTTCGTGGCGTAAACGGCCATCGGCGCGTTGCGAGCAATCACTTCGCCAAGCTCGATGGCACGGTCAAGATGGTTCCCTTCCGGCGTAATCTCCTGAACGATGCCGATACGATGCGCTTCGTTCGCGTCAAAGCGATCACTGGTCAACAAGTGATACATCGCATTGCCCCAACCACCGCGTTCGACAAATCTGAAAGTGGCACCGCCGGTCGCCATGATGCCGCGCATGGGTTCCAACTGGGAGAAGATTGTGTTTTCCGACGCAATGATGATGTCACCTGCCAACGCGATTTCGATGCCGGCCGTGAAATTGTAGCCGTGACATGCAGTGATTAGAGGTTTCTTGAGCTTGTTCTTTTGCCCGTACAAATCCACCACCGATTGATCAAACGGTTTTTCACCTTTTTTCATGAAAGGTCGGCACAACGGTAAATCGAGTCCCGACGTGAAATGTTTTCCGTGGCCAAACAAAATGCCAACGCGCAGTTCGTCGTTGTTCTCCAGTTCGATATAGGCGTCCGTCAATTCCTGAAGCATCTTTGGAGAGAGGCCGTTGTATTTATCCGGACGGTTGAAGCCCATCAGCCAGAGATGGCCGCGTTGTTCAGTGGTAATACTTCCTTCGGGATGGACGTCGCTCATGGGGTAGGGCTCCTGTTACGTTGAAAATAAGAGAGACAGAGTAACGAATTCTGAGTGCCGATTCAACGGGCTGAGGGCATGATGGGTACGCTACATCCACCTATTTTCGAAGCTGTACGTACGCCCAGATGAATACCAGGAACGGAGCAAAGAACAATACTATCGGGAGCCACGTAACCTTTCCGTCGTCATCCGTGAGAGTCAACGGATCCTGCCATTTGGCGGGTACCTCGTCCGTAAACGTCCGTTTCATTTCTTCGTCGGCAGTTTCCCGTTCGAATTTATCTTTGTGAAGGATTTCTCCGTCTTTCCAAAGCAAACGTCGTCCGTCGTTGGGGCCGTGATACGAAATAGGTTGGCCATTGTCGAATGCGGGTTGAAATGCTCCCAACGCATCAAGGTCGGGGTTTGGGTCAAAAGTCAAAACGCGGAAGCGGTCTACTTTCGTCCGCACGTGTCCCCCTTCAAAGCGGTCCACTCTCATTCCCGTCGCTGAAGTCACAAAATAGTTCCCATCGTATTCAGCCAATTCAACGAAGGAATATTCCAGATCGACGGAGAGTAACTTGGCGGTCTTATTCACCACGCCTAACGGTTGGGCCGGGAGTTCGTAGAGCGAAATGCCGTCCAACTTGTCGTCACCCGTTTTATGCACGGTCCATCTCCGTGGTAAGAATCCGTAATCGGGATCAAACCACATCGTGGTGCGTCCGCCAACGAGATGGCCATCAACGCGGAAACAAAAACGGCTGCCTATTGGTTCGATAGGAGGTTCTTGTACCAGATGATGGGAGTCATACAGTTGATCGACCAGCCGGTGATCGTGTGTATCTCCGTACCCCAGGAGCAGGTGTATGCGCGAACGACCCACTGCGGTTCGTCGGTTACCGTAGGGAAACGGCCAATAGTCGGCCACGGTGTTTCGGTCAGAAAACTCATTCGACTCTTCGTCTTTTTTCTTGTATTGCAACAACCCCTTACCGTCGAAAATATCTCGATGGACGGGATACTCAGCCGTGGAAGGTTCAGTCGTATCGTAGACGGTTAGGTCCAACCATTTTTCTTTTGCGATGAGGCGAACCCGGTATTCTTTGACTTCAGTTTCAACCCCTTCGATATTCCAACCGACGCGCGAATCGACAAGCACCGTGGCGTGGTACGAACCAAGGTTTTCAGCTCCGCGAATATTTTGATTCAATACTTCTTGGGAGGTTTGGCTGAACGCGGGCGAAACAAGTAGAAAGAATAACGATGCAAAACCAAAGAACCGGCCTTGAGGAAACGTTGAGATCATGTTCATCGTCGTCCGAATTTATTCCGACTGAACAACCAATCGAGCTATACCCAGAGTAGTGAAATAAAAAATTCGAGTCAATTGTGTCGAATTTGGAACAGTTCAGGGAAAATGCCCTAATAAGTGCTCAATTATGGATCAATGGCGAAAAATATTCTCCGAACCATGTAAAAAATAGGTTCCCAAAAACGAAAGTTGGGAGTAGAATAAAGAAGTCAGGCGACGACACTCGCATCAGGTTTTTACCTGCGGAGACTTGCATACAAATGCATTACACCATTCAGCCTAGTGTCGGCTTGAGCCTGACTGAGTTGATAGCGTCCAGCGACTTCCACGCCGTTGGGCGCATCTTCTTTTAGAGACCCGCGGTTTCCAACTCTTCTTTTTCCGGTGCGTCCGCTTTCGGTGTGTTTTCGATCTGGATGTCCCGTTTGATCACCCACGCCTGATGAGGCGGTATCTCAAGCAGCTCCATCATCTCTTTCGGTTTACCCATCCTTTGTTCCATCTGAACCGTGTGGAAATTGACCAGCGTGATGGTGCCGGAATCAGTTGTCGTTGTTTCCAGCTCCAAGCGATCGATATACGGACGGACGTCGAAGTCAGCGGTCTTGGCAAAATTATTCGGGCCGCGTCGTCGTCCTTTCTTCCGTTGCTTCACTTTTCGCTGCACGATGCATTCATCCATGTCCAGAAATTGTTGAATGCGTTCCTGGATGGCATCCGCATCTTCATTGGGTACGACGATGGAATAATCCACGCCGGTGATACTGGCGCTGAGTGACGGGAATCGTTTCGAGACCTCTTCAGATTCGTAAACGGTAAACCCCGGAGGCAACACGTCGTTCAGACGGGACATGATCAATGCCGGATCCGTGATTTTTTTCAAATGGATGTCCAGATATTCGCCCTGGCACTCTTCGCCGACCGGTGCCGCCATCGCGAAATTGATCTTCGGATGAGCGTGGAATCCCTGTGAGTAGGAAAGAGGGACATGGGCACGGCGCAATGCGCGAATCCACACGTTTTGCCGTTCCAAATGTCCTAGAAAACGTACTTCGCCTTGCCATCCAATTTTGAGGCGCACACGCTGAATAGATTCAGGTTCCACGTAGGTAGGGCGAGGGGCCGGTGTCCATTCTTTTTCTTCGATACGACCCTTGCGTTGGTTGCGGAGCATATGGCTACACAATTCCTGCTCCTTAAAGATGACTCCACACATATGGCATTTGCCGGCGCGGCAATCTTCCGCGTATTTGTACTCCATCGCCCGATTCCAATCCTCCTGGAACCATTCCTTGGGCATCAAAACATCGATGTGATCCCACGGGAGCCGTTCGTAGATGTCGCGTTCGCGAAGTTCGAATTCAACATCGTAGCCCACGTCTTCTACCGCGTCGAGCCATTTTTGAATGTCGCAGTGCTCGTCCCAGGACTCGAACCGAGCGCCCCGTTTCCAGGCGGCTTCAATGAGATCTGCGCCTCGGCGGTCCGCACGAGTGACCAGGCCCTCTATGAACGTGGTTTCAGCAGTATGACGGCCGAATTTAATATTTCGATTCTTCCTAAATCCTTCATCGAGAATTCCCTGTCGCCGTTCGGTTTCTTCCATGTCAATTTGGGCCGCCCATTGGAAGGGCGTGAAAGGTTTAGGTACGAATGTAGACACACCTAGGTTTACCTTCGCCGCGTGATTGATGCTCCTGCCTTTGACCACGGTGCGTTCGCAGAGGTCGATGATGGCTTCAATGTCTTCGTCACGTTCCGTAGGAAGTCCGATCATGAAATAACACTTCACATGTTTCCAGCCGCGTTTGAATGCTTCGGACGACATATTCAACAGTTCGTCGTCTGGTATCCATTTGTTGATGACTTGTCGCAAGCGTGGGCTAGCGGCCTCCGGAGCAAAAGTGAGTCCGCTTCGTCTTACGTCGGCCACGCGGTCAGCCATTTCCACCGCAAATGAATCCAACCGTAGCGACGGTAGAGAAATTGAAGTATGTTCCATGTGGTTCTGATTGGCTGCTTGTTCAACGAGGCTACGAGGTCGTGAAAAATCGCACGTTGAAAGAGATACCAGGGAAACTTCTTCGTAGCCCGTGTTCTCCAACGCTTCTTTCATCAACGTATCGATGTTTTCCAAAGAACGTTCGCGAACGGGTCGCGTCACCATGCCGGCCTGACAGAATCGACAGCCTTGCGTACAACCGCGCAACACTTCGAGACTCAATCGGTCATGAACCTGTTCGGTGTAAGGCACGATATATTTCGTTGGGAACTTGGCGCCGTCGAGCGTATCGACCACGCGTTTGCGAATTTTGGGAGCGTCTTCCTTCGGAAGAATCCGTCCGTCAGGAAGCGTTTCGAAGGGATAGAGTTCCGGTACGTACACACCTTCCAGTCGAGCGAGCGCGTTCAGCTTATCGGTGCGACTCATCTGTTTCAGGTTGCGGACCGTCTCGGCGATTTCGGTGATAGCGTCTTCACCTTCTCCAATCACGAAGAAATCGAAAAACGGGGCGAGAGGCTCCGGATTGAATACGGCAGGTCCACCGGCGAATATCAATGGCGCGTCTTCCGCACGGTCTTTCGTACGCATCGGCAATCCTGCCAGATCGATGATATTCAGGATATTGGTATACGTCAATTCAGATTGGAGCGTGAAACCGATCATATCCATATCGGCGAGGGAATCTTTAGATTCGTTGTTGAACAATGGCAGATTACGGTCGCGCAATATTTTTTCCATGTCCGTGGCGGGTGCATAGGCGCGTTCACACCAACACCAATCCAAATCGTTGAGAATGGAATAGAGAATAAGGATGCCAAGATTGCCGAGCCCGAGGTCGTAGAGGTCGGGAAATACGAGAGAGACGCGGAGGTCCATCGTCGCTGGATCTTTGTGAACACTGTTGAGTTCTGACCCCAGGTAACGAGAAGGTTTTTCGACCTGAGGCATAATTTCATTTTCTAAAGTCTGTCGGAAATTCATTGAGCGTCCTGTTGATGATGGTTCGACGTGCGGCATTCGGAGCGGCACGGACGTTGAGAGGCAATATTATACAAGATTTCGGCGTTTTCGGGCAATGCTGAGTCGCGAAGGCGTGCGGGCTTACTCTACATACCCCAGGGATTCCAGGGTTTGTTTCTCCGATTCGCTCAGCGTGTCCACAAATTCGCCGGGTTTGATGTTGTATACATCGTCGGCCGGAAGCGGCGTAATTCTTGGGAATGGGATTTTTCGAAACACGGGATCGGCAATTTTCAATTCTGTTTCATTGCTCGCGAGACGGATGATGCACTTTAGGAGCGTGGTGTTGGGGTGGATACGCGTCCGGAAATACCGGGGCTTGTCGGAGACTTTGAGTACGTCGTAGGTCCACAACGATGCGCCAGTTACGCCGTCAATCAGCTCCAATTGAAATCCGCCTTCGAGCACTTCGTAGTCGAAAGACAGTTCGTAGGTCTGGTCCGGTTCATCCAATGGTGCTGTTAACTCGAATCCTTGACCTGCGGATTTGAGTAAGGTGTTCTGGTTTAGGGCCGGTGCGTTCTGAGTGCCCACGTTTGACGACAGCCATCGAGCCCCTTCCAGCAAGAATCTATTTTTCGAAGAATCTAGAATCGTCCGATCCTGTTTAAGAACCTCCTGAGTGAACGGCACCCACCTTGGATTCATTTGAATTAGGGCATCGTGCATCTCCGTCAGTTTTTCGGGTTCAATATTGCCTAAGTCGTTGAGGCATTGAGGGTCATTTTTAAGGTTGATCAAAGACTGATTGAAAGGCCAGAGTTTTCCCGGGTGGAGGCGGGATTGGTCGGCCTGGAAATAGTAGAGGTATTCATCGTTCATGACTGCGGCACCCATTTCCCAAATATCCCGCGCCTCCGAATACACCAAGCCTTCAACCCTGTTCTCCCCTTTGAGCGCAGGAAGCAGCGACTTGCCAAACAACCCGTCCGGTTTGGGGAGGTCGAACAGCTCGCACAACGTCGGGTACAGATCCAAAAGGCTGACCGCTCCATTAATCTCATGTGCAAGAACATCCGGCCCGCGTACGATCAGGGGTACGTGGATTTCCTGCGTGAATAAGAGTTTGCTGTGGTCCCACCAGCCGTGAGTAAATAATTGCTCCCCATGGTCGGCCGTAATAATCAGCAAGTCTTTTTCCGGGTCGTAGTTCAGTGCCTCCAGCATTTTGGGAACGTAGTCGTCCGTGTAGCGAATCGTGCCGTCGTAAATATCCTTGATGAATTGGACATCTTCGTCGGTGATGTCGTTGTCCTCTGACAGGAATGGAATATTGGTATAAGCCAGTTCGCCTTTCAGATTAGTCGGGCTCCCGTTCTTCACGACATCCCTTTCATAGGAATGGTCGGCGAAGGCACGGTCGTAGGGGTAAGGAGGAAGATAGGGGAAGTGGACGTCCATTGTATGGATGTAATGAAACTCGGGTTTCATGCTAGGGATGTATTCTCGTTCTATTCCCCGGATGATGTCCTCAATGGTCAATCGCTTGTGGTGGGTCAGCGTCGTAATGAATTGATGGTTAAACCCCTGATTGAACCCCTTTTTCTTTAAATGGGGGTTGGTGCTCCATGCAAAGGTTTCATACCCGCCTTCCAGAAACGTCTCTGCCATGGTGGTTTCTTCGTCCGGAATCCACATCGGATACTCATGCGGATCGAAGAAGTGGGACACCGGTTTTCCTGTGAAATAGGCCGGAACGGAGTTCGTCGTAACATTCGACGGGGAAATCGCAAAGGAAAAGTCGGCCGAGTTCGAAATGACCTCGTCGAGCCAGGGCGTCGTTTCTCGTTCGTACCCATGGGCATGAATGTGGTCGTAACGTAGCGAGTCAATCACGAGAAAAATAACTTTCCGATTGGAGGACGTTTCGCCATCATCTTGATCGTGTTTCGCGCAGCCGGACAGGAGGAGGGTGGCCGTGATGCACACTGTAAAGGAAATAGTTTTGTTAATAAGAAATGTCATTGTGAGTTTGTGGGGTTGATTTTCACTTATACCGCTAGTTTACATCAACGATGTTTCGATTTTCAGTAGTTTTGAATCCCGAATCCTTTGTGGTACCTTGAGTAATCTTCAATACGAAAGGGTTTTTATATGCGTAAAGCATTGTTGGTTTTGGCAGCGTTCGTTGCGATGGGTGTCATTGGAGTCTTTCTGTTGGCCTCGGACGGGCCAGACGAACCGCCTGTACCGCCTGTAGTAAATTCGGACGGAACACTATCATCCCCGCCGGAATTCCAAGCCGATGAAGGCAACTCTTCGATCACTGTTGATATGTCGGACATTCGGAACTCCGATGGAAACGTGAAAATTACCTTGTTTGATACCAGCGAAGGATATCCGGAAGACACAGGCAGCGTTGCCGAGTACGCCTATTCGGACATTGTCGACGGCAAAGCATCCTGTAAGTTCGAAGGCATTGCTGCTGGAACCTACGCGATCATTATTCTTCACGACGAAGACCAAGACGGCGACATGACGTTCAACGCCGTTGGCATTCCGAAAGAGGGTGTCGGCGTATCGAACAACGCCAAGATGAAATTCGGCCCGCCTAAATGGGAAGACTCCAAATTCGAAGTGCCCGAAAGCGGCGCGACTCAGTCAATCAAAATGACCTACTTTCTCTAGGTGTCACGGGCGGTTACGGACCGCTTTTGGAGCGACTGCGTCGCGGTTGTTGATAACGACGGTATTCTGGCTACCCTCAAGGATCGTCGTTGAAATATGATCGCTCGGAGTATCAAGGGCTCGGCACACCTGACTGTGTCATTGCGAGCGAAACGCGGCAATCTGGTTCTCGCGACGACTTCACTTTGCGTGTCTATTTGCCGTTTAGGCATCATCTCGAGAACCAGATTGCCACGTCGGCATCCGCCTCCTCGCAATGACACGGGCGCAATTGGATTTGCAGAGCGGATAGAAATCTGGGCAATCAAAGGATTGATTGTTCTTTAATTCGTATTCCCAACCTTATCCATATACCGGATATACGTCTCTATCCCGATAAAAAAATTCGGCATGTACTGACGTTCATTCGGTCCATGTATCCCGTCATCCGGAAGCGAGAACCCAAGCATGATCGAATCCACGCCCAGTTTTTCCTGCATCATACCCACCACCGGAATACTGCCGCCTTCGGGCGAGAATAGTGTGTCTTTGTCGTAACTTTCACGCAACGCATCTTCCGCCGCCTTCATCCACTTGGAATTGATGTCCATGGACGCAGCCGGGCCGCCACCTAAATCGCGGACTTCCCAGTCAATTCCTTCGGGAACGTTCGCTTCCATATACGCGTTCAGCATAGCCGGAATATCAGTGTGCACTTGGTGGGCGACCAAACGAGTCGAAAGTTTACACGTTGCGACAGCGGGCAATACGGTCTTAGCGCCTTCGCCCTGAAAACCACCCCAGATACCGTTTACATCGAGACAGGGCCGAATCCCAATTTGCTCCAGCGTGGAAAACCTGTCTTCGCCGTGCAGGGCTTTCGATGCACTCATCTGTTTCCACTCGTCGTCGTTGTAGGGGAGTGCCGCGATAGAGGCCCGTTCTTCAGCGGGTACTTCGCGTACTTTGTCGTAAAATCCGGGCAGCGTAACTTTTCCGTTATCGTCGTGCATCCCATTAATCAGATCGCTCAACACGTGGATGGGATTACGAACCGTCCCGCCGAATCGTCCCGAGTGGAGGTCTTTCGATGGCCCGCGGACCTCAACTTCAAAGTAGGCCAGCCCGCGAAGCGAATAAGTGATGCCCGGCTGTTCTTTCGAATAAATTCCCGCGTCGGTATTCAAAACGAAATCACACTTCAAGAGGTCGATGTTGTTATCAATGAAGGCTTCGAGATTCTCCGAGCCAATTTCTTCTTCGCCTTCGATCAGATACTTGATATTAAAAGGGAGCCCGCCATGGTTGGCCATGGCTTCAGCCGCTTTGATTTGCGCGAAGATTTGACCTTTCATGTCAGAAGCACCGCGCGCGTAGATGTAGTCATCCCGAATTTCCGGAGCAAACGGGGGAGAGTCCCACTCGTCGAAAGGGTCGGCCGGTTGCACATCGTAATGGCCATACACCAGCACGGTAGGTTTGTCGGCACCCGCCTGCAACCATTCGCCATACACGATGGGGTGGCCGCCCGTCGGTTTGATTTCTACAGTGTCGAGATTGAGTCGTCGGAGTTGGTCCGCTATCCAGTTGGCGCATTTTTCGATATCGGGTTTGTGTTCAGCCAGAGTCGATACGCTGGGGATGGATAAGACTTCGATGAGTTCGTTCTGATGGTCGTCCCGGTGTTCGCGTACGTAGTTCAATGGGGCTTCGATATCGGCCATGGTAATGATTCCTTTCAAGAGAGTTATTCTACGGGTATCTTATCAAAACGCGAGGAGGCGATTTCTATCAAATCTCACGCAGAGGCGCAGAGCCGCAATGATGGAGGTGAGGCCTGTAATCAGAAACGGTTGTTTTTGACAGCCTGGTTTAAATCTAAACAAACTCCGGAACAGCATTGAAATTGTCGTTCACAAAAAACTCTGCGTCTCTGCGCCTCTGCGTGAAAATGCGGATTCGATCGTCCAAGTGATGAAGGGTTTAGTTGGAATGTGGTACTGTGCGATATCAATTCGAACACCGAGGAACGCACATGATTCAAGTAGGGATATTCACGGGATATTTCCCGTACACATTGGAAGAAACAGCAAAAAAGATTCGCGCGCTGGGTTTCAACACAGTCCAACTTGATCTGGGCTTCACCGACATGGATCTGTCGTACGACGGATTGACTCCGGACAAGTGCAAACAGATTCGTGACACCTTTCGGAAACACGACCTGCCGATTTGCTCTATTTCTGGCTATACGAATTTCATTCATCCCGAGGCAGAGCAGCAGAAATCCAACATGGCGATGTTGAAGAAAACCATCGAATGTGCCAAGTATCTGGGCACGCCCTACGTCATCAGCGAGACGGGTACACTCAACCCGGAAAACGAATGGATGCCGCACCCGGACAACAAAACTGAAGAAGGGTACGCCAAATGCAGAGACGCCATCGCCGAAATCGTGGCGTGCGCGGGCGACAACGGGGCAACGTTCCTGTTGGAGACCTATGTGAATAACGTGATTGGATCAATCGAAGAAACACAGCGACTGTTCACCGACATCGACCATCCGGCGCTGGGATTATTAATGGACCCGACCAACTATTTCGAAACCCACAACATTGGCAACATGGACGGGGAGCTCAATCGGATATTCGATTCCCTGTCCCACCATGTGAAAATCGGCCATGCCAAAGATGTGAAGATGATCAACGAAGACAAAGGCGTTCAGATTTCAGACGACGCCGGTACCGAAGAACGCCATGCACTGAAAGGCGTGGGACAGATTGAACTCCCGCCGCCGGGGTTGGGTGAGCTGAACTACGATCTCTACATCGAACGCCTGGGAGCTGACCACCCCAACATCCCACTCATCATCGAACACTTGCCCGAGGACGACGTGCCGCGAGCGAAGGACTTCATAGACGGAAAACTCATCGCGAACGGGTATTGATATTTTCTTACACGGCGAAGTGGAGCCAAGTTACGTAAAAACTAACGTGGGCGAAGCAAAACACGATGTATCCAACCGCCACATTTTGAACTCGCCGGTATGAATTTGCGATCCGAATCAGGACATCGTCGTTCGTTGCGTTGAATCGTTTTTGCCGTATCCATCGTAATAGCGCCATTCCTGTATGGCTTCGTGTCGGACGACCAAGTTTGTTCCATAGGTTTTCGTGTTCGTTCCTAAGGTGGGTCAAAAATTTCCAGTAATATAGGCACAGGAAACAGTAGATCACTATCATGCCTGGAACGTATAGCAGTCTCGGAATGAGAATAAATAACTCCATACAAAGGAGTACCATTTCCGAACAGATTTATTCGCCAACTCCGAATATTTTAATTCACCACGTTGACCAGGTACTTCATATTAAACTCGCCGCGAGTGGCGAAGCCGCCGAGCTCCGGACGCATTCGGTTGAAACGGGGATAGGATTCAAAGAGGCCGTCCATATTGATAGAACGGGGATCGCCCTGATCAAATCGAAGAGACTCGAGTTGCTCTTTCATTTCCGCAACGATACCCTTCATCTCTTCCTGTTCGGATAGGTTGTTCATGCAATCGATGTCTTCCTGCACTCGATACAATTCCTCGTTGAGGCGCCAGCCGAAACTAGCCGCGAATAGCTCCATTTCCGTTTCCCGATTCTCCATCATCCAGGTTTTCGTCGGGCCATTGTCTATATCGTGGAAACCTTCTTTATCCCCGGCAGGCATTCGTTCTGAACGCAGGTTTTGGATAAGTACGTAATCCTTGGTGCGAATCGCGCGGCATGGGTATCCCACGTTGTCATACCGCGAATGGGAGTGGCGCTCGCGCCCGTACATGACATGATCGCGTGCCGACGCCTCTTCTCCAGTCAACACGCCGAGTTGGGTGAGCCCCGTGGCGTACACCATATTCTCAATTCCTGCGGCCTGAAGAACTGTCGGGGCGAGGTCGATATGACTGAACAGCGCGTCCGTTTTCTGTCCCGGCTTAATGTGGCCTTTCCAGCTGATAGCGAGGGGTACACGCACACCGTATTCATAGACATTCGCTTTCGCTCGAGGAAACGGCATCCCATTGTCACTGGTGACGATGACGATTGTGTTGTCCAATTCACCTTCGTCTTCCAACTGTTTTAGAATGCGGCCCAAGTGTTCGTCGAACCATTCGACTTCAACGAAATAATCGAGCAGGTCATTTCGGACGACGTCGTTATCCGGCAAAAAGCTCGGGACATGTACTTTGGACAGATCTTTTCCGGCTTTTACGCCGCTCCCTTCTTCGTATTTTCGGTGGGGCTCCTTCGCTCCATACCAAAAGAAAAAGGGTTTGTCCTTGTCGCGCTGTTTCATGAACGCACCGAAATTTCCTGCGTAATTGTTGTTGGTAATTCCGCTCGCCGGAAGGTCGGCCCTGGATATCGTTTCCGATTGGAATTCAGGACCAACGGGATTTCGCGGCCAGCCCGAATCTTTCCAATTGCCCGGCTGCCAGAGTTTCCCAGTCGCACCCAATTCGTAGCCGCCCGTTTCCAATGCATCAGTAAATACAGTAAGGGTTTTGGGAAAATAACTTGCGTGCGTTCCGGCTTCATAGTTCTGCCAGATGTGTCGGCCCGTCAGAATCGATGCACGATTGGGACTGCATTGAGGTGCCGCCGTGAACGCTTGTGTGAATAGCATTCCTTCTTTCGCGATCCGATCGAAGTTCGGCGTGTCAATCTCGGGCGTTCCGTAAATGGATGCGTGAGGATAAGACCAGTCATCAGCGATGGCAAACAAGATATTCGGTGGTTTCGACTCCGCAGCGAATCCGGTTGAGGCGACGACGAGAAAAAGGATGGCAATACGTATTGGTGTGTTCAAGGGTAGTTTCCTAAGGTTGAGTGGTCAGTTTCCAAGAGTCAGTCCGGAACGGGGATGCCGGTAGTCCTTCTTTATTGTATAGATTACAATCGGGATTGTCGGCCCATCCATAGCGGACAGCGACCGGATTTGGCACATCTTTATTCCAAACCTTAATCTGGTTTCCCTGAATCGAAGCCTGTGCCCATTTGAACTTTTGGTTTTCACCGGCGATAGCGAAACCCTTCAGCGGCTGGTTTTCCGCCGTACCCAGTCCTCCGCCTACGAAATTAAAGCTCAATAATATAGATTCATCGCTCGCGCGCATGCTTCGATAAATGGGTCCTGAGTGAATAATGTTTTGCTCATACACGACTTTTCTCGCGGCCAACGCCAATCGCTTGCCCACGGTCTGTTTGTCCCGAGGGTGGATGTCGGCCGCTTCACCGACATCGATGGTGACCGCCATACCCGTGTGGGTCAGCTCGAGAGCAGCCATTTGGGATTCACGGAGTTCGGCCCAATTGCTATCCGCCGGATTGGGAACTTTCTCTGTAAAGTTGGCCAATTGAACGAAGAAAAACGGAAGCCGAGGCTGTCCGAATTTTTCACGCCAATCTTCAATCAACGTCGGGAAGAGGTCGCGATATTTGTAGGCCCGATTGGCGTTCGATTCGCCCTGATACCAAATCACTCCCGATAGGCCAGTGCGCCACAACGGTGCCACCATTTCGTTCCAGCAAAGAATCGGTGCAGACGGAAACACTGTCAGCGCAAGGGGTGTTTTGGGTGGTTGGGCAAATGCCGGAATCGATGCAGCCCCCGTCATCCCATGATAGGCCTCTTCGAGCCAATCACCCATCGCGTTATAATAATGAAGGATTTCTGTCGGATGACTTTCGAATACCGGGTCCCATTGTTTCTTCAATGCCTGAAAGGCCGGGCTGTTCTGAGCGGCTTTGCTTTGCCCGCTGATCCAGGTCTCGACGGTTGTGCCACCCCACGAAGCGTGAATGACTCCGATGGGGATTTTGAGTTCTTCATGGAGATCACGAGCAAAGAAATAGGCCACCGCGCTGAAACCAAGCACTGCTTCAGGGGCACAAATCTTCCAGTCGGCTTCAAAGCCTGCCCGCATGTGAGTCGATGCACGGTTCGGGATTTGGAGTAGTCGAATGTTGGGTTTATACGAATTAGCGATTTCCATCGAGGCATCATTCGAATGGAGCACTTTCCATTCCATATTCGATTGTCCCGAAGCGAGATACACATCGCCCATGAGGATGTCGCGCACGTGCACTTCGCTCGAACCTTTTGCTGTCAACGTGTACGAGCCGCCACCCGCTGGAATAGGGTCCAAAGGAACCAGCCATCCACCGTCCGCATCCGCTGTAGCCGTACCGGTCTGGCCGTGAAAAGACACGGTCACGGATTCTTCCGGGTCCGCCCAA
>Ga0315336_1001465_pt1 | contig 45631 bp, 44 predicted proteins | sample ASW5metaG_FD_204512 | JGI IMG/M metagenome (GOLD analysis project Ga0315336, IMG submission 204512) | Ammonia-oxidizing marine archaeal communities from Monterey Bay, California, United States - ASW #5 | ecosystem: Environmental > Aquatic > Marine > Intertidal zone | place: USA: California... | reverse complement strand
CCATTCGTGCAGGTCGGAACTTACCCGACAAGGAATTTCGCTACCTTAGGACCGTTATAGTTACGGCCGCCGTTTACTGGGGCTTAGGTTCAGAGCTTCGCCCGAGGGCTAACCCTTCCCCGTAACCTTCCAGCACCGGGCAGGCGTCACAGCGTATACGTCGTCTTAGGACTTAGCACGCTGCTGTGTTTTTAGTAAACAGTCGCTTTCCCCTGGTCTGTGCCACCTCTTCGAGCTAAAGACGCGAAGTCTTTCACCCTTATGAGGTCATCCTTCTCCCGAAGTTACGGATGCAATTTGCCGAGTTCCTTAACCATAGTTCTCCCAATCGCCTTGGTATTCTCTACCTGTCCACCTGAGTTGGTTTGGGGTACGGGCACTCGATGCGCTCGCTAGCGGCTTTTCTCGACAGCATAGGATCAGTGACTTCGCCTAATGCGGCTCGGCATCACGTCTCAGCCTTTATGGGGAGCGGATTTACCTACGCCCCGGCCTACACGCTTGCCCCAGGACAACCATCGCCTGGGATCACCTACCTTCCTGCGTCCCCGCTTCGCTCGCCTTGCCGCGGTGGGTCGGTTCCTTCCAGCCTCGAAAGGCGGGACATCCCCTTAGCAACCGCGGATCGGCGTTGGGCGCGCATCCAGTGGTACCGGAATATCAACCGGTTGTGCATCGACTACGCCTCTCGGCCTCGCCTTAGCTCCCGACTCACCCTGGGAGGATTAGCCTTCCCCAGGAACCCTTGGACTTCCGGCGGAGGGGTTTCTCACCCCTCTCTCGCTACTCATACCAACATTCTCACTCGAGCCCGGTCCACGACGGTTTCCACCGCCGCTTCACTCCAGACTCGACGCTCCGCTACCACTCCTGCCATAGGGCAGAAATCCGCGACTTCGGTGTGAAACTTGAGCCCCGTTACATTATCCGCGCGGGATCACTCGACCAGTGAGCTGTTACGCACTCTTTCAATGGTGGCTGCTTCTAAGCCAACATCCTGGCTGTCTGTGCGATCCCACTTCGTTTTCCACTTAGTTTCAACTTAGGGACCTTAGTCGGCGGTCTGGGCTGTTTCCCTTTCGTCCATCGAAGCTCATCCCCCGAGGACTCACTGCCGCACTCTGGAGCCATGGCATTCGGAGTTTGGCTGAGGTTGGTAAGCTTGTAGGCCCCCTAACCCATCCAGTGCTCTACCTCCATGGCTGAACATGCGACGCTGCACCTAAATGCATTTCGCGGAGAACCAGCTATCACCGAGTTTGATTGGCCTTTCACCCCTATCCACAGGTCATCCGCCCAGTTTTCAACCTAGGTCGGTTCGCGCCTCCACGGGGTCTTACCCCCGCTTCACACTGCCCATGGATAGATCACTCGGCTTCGGGTCTACAGCATGCGACTGAACGCCCTGTTCAGACTCGCTTTCGCTCCGGCTTCCCCTCACGGGTTAACCTTGCCACACACCGTAACTCGTTGGCTCATTCTTCAAAAGGCACGCCATCGCGGCCTCGAGCAAGCTCGAGACGACGCTTTGACTGATTGTAGACCAACGGTTTCAGGTACTATTTCACTCCCCTCCCGGGGTACTTTTCACCTTTCCCTCACGGTACTAGTTCACTATCGGTCGCCTACCTATACTTAGCCTTACGAGGTGGTCCTCGCAGATTCACACCGGCTTTCCCGGATCCGGTGTTACTCGGGAGCACGAATCGGAGTCTGCACAGTTTTCGCATACGGGGCTATTACCCGCTGTGGCGTGCCTTTCCAGAACACTTCTGCTAACTGGCAGATTTGTAACTCCGTGGAGGATCTGACGCCCCTCCCATTCGGTCCCACGACCCCGAGCCTGCAACGCCGTCAGGCTTGGCACAGACTCGGTTTAGGCTCTTCCCGTTTCGCTCGCCGCTACTCGGGGAGTCGCTGTTGCTTTCCATTCCTCGGGTTACTGAGATGTTTCAGTTCACCCGGTTCCCTCGGCCGGCCCTATGTGTTCAGACCGGCGTGATACCCCATGACGGGTACCAGGTTTCCCTATTCGGACATCCACGGGTCGGAGCTCGATAGGCAGCTCACCGTGGCTTTTCGCAGCCGTCCACGTCCTTCTTCGGTAGTAGGCGCCAAGGCATTCACCGTTGGCCCTTAGTAGCTTGGAAATTAAAATACATCGACAATTGATGAAGATGCTCGTGATCGCTGTGCAGTTCTCAAGAGGCGGAGCCGGCCAGGTCGACGAGGACGTCGGGCAGCCAGCGTCGGCATGACGCCCAAAGGCGGCAGTGGCCGATACCACGGGATGGCCGGGAATCCCCGAGGGGAGTCAACCGACCATCGAGGAGGTGCCTATGGCACTCCCTCAAAACGGAACAGAGGACGAATCCGTCAATCCGGTCGTCGACACGGGCGAGCCCATGCAGTCGATCCGAACGACACGCCAGTGCATCAACTGGGAGTGGCCTCCCCCGACTGGAACATACGTCCAGCCTGGTATGAGGCGGTACTCCTTAGAAAGGAGGTGATCCAGCCGCACCTTCCGGTACGGCTACCTTGTTACGACTTCACCCCAATCGCCAACCCCACCTTCGGCAGCTCCCTCTCAAAGAGTTGGGCCACTGACTTCGGGTGTTGCCAACTTTCGTGGTGTGACGGGCGGTGTGTACAAGGCCCGGGAACGTATTCACCCCGGCGTTGCTGATCCGGGATTACTAGCGACTCCGCCTTCATGGAGTCGAGTTGCAGACTCCAATCCGAACTGAGACCGGCTTTGTGGGATTCGCTCAACCTCGCGGTGTAGCAGCCCTCTGTACCGGCCATTGTAGCATGTTTGCAGCCCTGGACATAAGGGGCATGATGACTTGACGTCGTCCCCACCTTCCTCCGAGTTGACCCCGGCAGTCTCCTACGAGTCCCCGGCATTACCCGCTGGCAACATAGGACAAGGGTTGCGCTCGTTGCGGGACTTAACCCAACATCTCACGACACGAGCTGACGACAGCCATGCACCACCTGTGTAAGGCCCCTAAGGACACCATATCTCTATGGCTTTTCCCTACATGTCAAGCCCAGGTAAGGTTCTTCGCGTTGCCTCGAATTAAGCAACATGCTCCGCCGCTTGTGCGGGCCCCCGTCAATTCCTTTGAGTTTTAGCCTTGCGGCCGTACTCCCCAGGCGGGGCACTTAATGCGTTAGCTACGGCACGGAATCCGTTAGAAGATCCCACACCTAGTGCCCAACGTTTACGGCATGGACTACCAGGGTATCTAATCCTGTTTGCTCCCCATGCTTTCGCTCCTCAGCGTCAGTTCCGGCCCAGAGCACTGCCTTCGCCGTTGGTGTTCCTCCTGATATCTGCGCATTCCACCGCTACACCAGGAATTCCATGCTCCTCTACCGGACTCTAGTCACCGCAGTATCAGATGGCGTCTCAGGGTTGAGCCCTGAGTTTTCACATCCGACTTACGGAACCGCCTACGAGCTCTTTACGCCCAATAAATCCGGACAACGCTTGGTCCCTACGTGTTACCGCGGCTGCTGGCACGTAGTTGGCCGGACCTTCTTCTGTGACTACCGTCATTTTCGTCGTCACTGAAAGTGGTTTACAACCCGAAAGCTGTCATCCCACACGCGGCGTTGCTGCGTCAGGGTTTCCCCCATTGCGCAATATTCCCCACTGCTGCCTCCCGTAGGAGTCTGGGCCGTGTCTCAGTCCCAGTGTGGCTGATCGTCCTCTCAGACCAGCTACCCGTCGATGCCTTGGTGAGCCGTTACCTCACCAACTAGCTGATAGGCCGCGAGACCCTCCTAGAGCACCTGAGCATTTCTTCACTCGGCCATGCGGCCATGTGAAGGCATCCGGTATTAGCCGTCGTTTCCAACGGTTGTCCCGGTCTCTAGGGCAGGTTTCTCACGTGTTACTCACCCGTTCGCCACTGTCCCCCGGAGCAAGCTCCGGGATCTCGTTCGACTTGCATGTGTTAGGCACGCCGCCAGCGTTCGTCCTGAGCCAGGATCAAACTCTCCGTCGAGATCTCCAGACCAGCCGAAGCCGGTCCTTAAATCGGGTTGCTTCTCCTTCAACCGTCAGGCAAGCCTGACGATCGCATGAAGGAGTTGCGTACTGAGAGCCGGCCACCGCTGGCTGCAGTGACCATTTTGTTTTGCCGCTCCACCATCGGAACAAGTCCCGAAGGTGAGGCGGCGTGGCTCGCCGAGGCCGTTGAGGGTCCTCGGCATTACTTGAATTGACAGATGCCATTTTGGATTGCGAAATCCAAAAAGTCACCCGCACTCGCTTTTGCGTCCGTCTCTTCCGTTTTCAAGGAGCAATCGACACGCAGTCTCGGCGAGACATCGCTGTCTCAGAGAGAGTGTGCCGGGCACGCGGATCGAGCGGACTCGATTGCCGTCGGTGCCTTGCAGAAGCTTCCAGGGGCTATTGCCCACAGAGGCGAGATTTCACGCTATCGGGATGGTGCAGGAGCGTCAACCCCCGCGACCCGGTTTTTCCGGCGATTCCGACCACTTCGGTCAGAGCCACCTTCGAGCGCTTCGGCAAGCTATCGGGGCAACCATCAATGCGCGCTCGCGATCGGTGTGAACCGCGTCACACTACGAGGGCGACCCGCCGAGAACCGCGAGATGACGCTGCTTCTTGCCCCTTTGCACGAGCACAAAGCGACCGTCGACAAAGGAAACCGCGCTCGAGCCGGAGTCGACCTTCTCCCCGTTGATTCGGATCCCGCCCTGCTCGATGGTGCGGCGGGCGTCGCTCTTGGAACTACAGACGCCCGTGGCCACCAGCAGATCCACGACCGGCTCGTCGTCGCCGAGGTCCTCGACGAGCTCCGTCTCGGGCACGATCCCCCGCAGAGCCTCGAGTCCTTCCGCGTCGAGGTCACTACCTCCGAAGAGGGCAGCGGCGGCAAGCCGAGCCCTGCGTACCTCGCTGGTTCCATGCACCAGAGCCGTGACTTCATCGGCCAGAACGGCCTGCGCTCGTCGAGCCTCCGGCTCGTTGGCATGGTCGGCCATGACCTCACCGACACGATCTACGGGCAAAAGAGTGAGTTGCAGTAGGAATCGCTCCACATCTCGGTCATCGGTGCGCAGGAAGTACTGGTGGAACTCATAGGGCAGAGTGCGGTCGGGATCGAGCCACAATGCTCCCGCCGCCGACTTCCCGAACTTCGTGCCGTCGGCCTTCGTGATGAGCGGCCATGACAGACCGTGCACCGCGGTGCTCTCACGGCGCCTGATCAAGTCGATGCCGGCGGTGATATTGCCCCATTGGTCGGAGCCGCCGATCTGCATCTGACACTCTCGGTTGCCGTGGAGCCACCAGTAGTCGAAGGCCTGCAGGAGCATGTAGCTGAATTCGGTGAAGGAGATGCCGTGCTCGCTGTCCATCCGGGTGCGAACCGAGTCCTTCGCCACCATCTGGTTGACAGTCGCGTGTTTGCCGACGTCACGAAGGAAGTCGAGCACGCCGACGTTCTTGGTCCAATCGAAGTTGTTGACCAATTCGACCGAGTTCTCGCCTCCGACATCGAGCAGCCGCTCGACCTGCGTCTGGATACCCGCCACGTTGTGGGCCAGCGCGGCGGCGTCGAGCAGGTTTCGTTCCTCCGATCGCCCCCCTGGGTCCCCCACCATCCCGGTGGAGCCACCGACCAGAGCGATGGGTCGATGCCCGTGGTCCTGGAAGCGGCGAAGAACGAGAATGCCCACCAGATTGCCCAGATGCAGACTGTCGGCCGATGGATCGATGCCGTGGTAGAGCGTGATCGGCCGCTCCTCGAGTCGCGCGCGCAGCGCGGCCTCGTCGGTCGTGTCCTGGATGAGACCGCGAGCGCGGAGATCATCGAGGATGGCGGCACCGGATCCTGCAGTCGTCACGGCCCCGAGGATACGCACGCCACACGCGTGTGGATCGGAATTCGCGGGTTCGTCGCAAGCTTCGTGCGGTCCTGCCGTGGATCGCCGCGCGTTCGCGGACAGAATGGTCGCTCATGCGCCGCTCCCGTCGCCTCCTTCTCGCGCTCCTCGTCCTGGCTTCGGTCGCGACCGCCTGCAGCTACGAGACCCAGGACTTCGACGCGCTGTTCGGCGAGGACTTCTCCGTCGATCAACTCGAGACGGCGCAGTCGTCACGCATCTTCGATCGCAACGGCGCCACCATCACCGATCTGCGCGGCGAGCAGAACCGCACCGACATCTTGTTCGACCAGGTCCCGGAGTTGGTCTACAACGCGGTCGTCGCGATCGAGGACGAACGATTCTGGGATCACGCCGGCGTCGACTTCAAGGCAATCCTTCGAGCCGCCCGATCCAACGTGAACGCAGGTGGCATCAGCCAGGGCGGGTCCACCATCACCCAGCAATACGTGGGCAACGTGTTCCTCGAACGCTCGGATCAGACCGCCAGCCGCAAGGTCGAAGAGATCTTCATGGCCCGACGTTTCGAGCAGAACTTCAGCAAGGAGTTCATCCTCGGTCGTTACCTGAACTGGGTCTACTTCGGCAATGGCGCCTACGGCGTCGAAGCGGCCGCCCGCGAATACTTCGGCCCACCCGACTGCTCGCGCCAGCAGAGCCTCGACCAGGCTGACGACCGCGACTGCCTGAAGGTCACCGAGCTCTCGCTCGTGGAGGCGGCCACGATTGCGGGCCTCATCCAGGCCCCCGGCCGCTTCAATCCCTACGACAACTACGAAGCCGCTCGCGATCGCCGCGACCTCGTGCTGCTCCGCATGCTGGCCAACGACTACATCACCGAGGACCAGTACAACCTCGCCCTGCTACAGCGCATCGAACTCGTCGAGGACATCCCGCTTCTGGAGGAGCAGTATCCGGCCGCTCACTTCGTCGACGAAGTGAAGCAGTGGTTCCTCGGCAACGAACAGTTCGGCGAGAATCGCGAGGAGCGGGCCCGCCTGCTCTTCGAAGGTGGACTCACCATCCACACCACGATCGACCTCGAACTCCAGGCCGCCGCTGAGGCCGCCGTGGCCACCACCATGCCCGATATCGCGGCCGATGGTCGGCAGAACCCCGACGCGGCCGCGGTCACCATCGGCACCACTGCAGCCGACGACGGCCACGTGCTCGCGATGGTCGGCGGTCGCGATTTCTTTGGCGACGGCGACTTCGCCAAGCTGAATCTCGCCGCCGGAACGGGTCGCCAGGCCGGTTCGTCGATGAAGCCGATCGCGCTGGCGGCCGCTCTGCAGACCGGCATCCCTGTCACGAGCACATGGGATGCTCCCACAAACCTTGTGATCGAAAACCCCGCGGTGTGCGGCGGACGCTGGAGAATTCGCGGCGGCACCGGCGGCCAGGTCACCCTCGTACGGGCCACGCGGAGCTCGCTCAACACGGTCTATGCGCAGGTCATGGAGCGCATCACCCCCGCGGTCTACATCGAGTGGGCCGAGCGGCTCGGCATCGGCGAGGGACGACTCCAACCGGTGTGTGCGGCCGTGCTCGGCAGTGAGAACGTCAACATGGTCGAGATGGCGACGGTGTTCTCGACCTTCAGTCGCAGCGGCACCCGCATCGACCCCGTGCTCGTCACCGAGGTCGTCAACCCGGATGGCACTCTCCTCTACGAATACTCGCCCGACCCCCGCCCCGTGCTCACTCAGAGCGTGGCTCACCAGCTCACTTGGGTCCTCACCGGCGTGATCACCGGCGGGACCGGTTGGCGAGCACAGCTCACCGACGGGCGTCCCGCCGCGGGGAAGACGGGTACGGCGCAGCTCAACGGCGACGCCACCTTCGTGGGCTACACCGCTCAGCGCACCACTGCCGTCTGGGTGGGTTTCCCCGAGGAAGTCATCCCGATGAGCAACTACTTCGACGGGTGTTGCCGGGTCGAAGGCGGCACGTTCCCGGCGCTCATCTGGAAGGGCATCATGGACCAGGCCCACGATGGGCTGCCGATCGAATCCTTCCCCTCGCCTCCGCCCAGCTCGACCACAACGACCTTGCCGATCGTGCCCGACACCGTCTTCGTGCCCGACCTCGTCGGTCGCACGGTCGATGAGACGCTCTACGAAGAGCTCGAGACCACCTTCTTCACGCTCAACCCGTTCGAGGTGGAGCGAGACGACGTGCCGGAGGGGCAGATCGTCTCGCAGGTGCCTGCGGCCGGCATCGAGGTTCCCGGCCTCACACTGATCTCCGTCGGCGTTGCCGTCGCTCCGCTCACCTCACCGGTCCCCGACGTGCTCGGTATGAGCGAGGCCGTCGCGCGGCAGTCGCTCGCCGGCGACGGTTTCCTGCAGGACGTCATCTACGAGGACGACCCCGATCCGGGCGAGGACGGCGGCATACCCGGCACCGTGTGGGCTCAGGATCCGCCCGGCGGGACCGAACGCGAGGGCATCGATACCGTACGGATCAAGGTGAATCCGATCCCGGAGCCTCCGGATGAAGGCGACGACTCTTGAGCACGGCGTTCGACGCCCCCCACGACGAACTCGACGGCCCGTACTGGAGTGGCACCCGACTCGCCCTCACCGTCGTCGTGATCCTCATCGTGGCGATGTGGGCCTGGATCTATCTCTTCGCGCCCCGTTCCAACCCGGACCGGCTGGCCGACCCCGACTTCGCCGACCGCGCCGAATCGATCTGCGCGCCGTTTCACGCAGAGGTACTCGAGATCCCGCCGGGCAACACGGCCACGACTCCCGAACTGCGGGCCCGGCAGGTCGAGACGGGCACCGAGATCACCCGTGAGATGGTGGCGGCGCTGCAGTCGGCCGCGGCCTCCGTCGTCGACCCCGACGACATTCGAATTCTCGATGCCTGGTTCGAGGACTGGCAGGCCTATCTGATCGATCGCGAGGCCCACGCAGTCAAGCTCGATTCCGCTGAACCCGGCACCCCGTCCCGAGATCTCGCCTTCACCCTCACCGAACGCGCCTCGGGCGGCATCTACACCCGGCGTATCGACGGGCTCGCCAATGTCAACGACATGGAGTCGTGTCAGGTGCCCCGCGACGTCTGAGGTGGCTCAGCCGCCGATCAGCCCCCGGGCGAGCCCGAACCCGGACGCCGCCATGCGACGGAGCCCAGAGTCGACACCGAGCGCTTCGAGTTCTTCCTCCGTGGCCCACTGCTGGTCCTGTGACTCATGATTCGCGGCGACGACCGCGTTGGCCGGGGCGACGACGAGGAACCGCACATCGTAGTGGTCGTGGGCGTCTTCCTTCGGTGGGTCGACGCGGTGGATGTCGAGATCGAAAGCAATCGGGTGAATGCGCAGACCGGCGATGCCGGTCTCTTCCTCGGCTTCCTTGAGCGCGACGGCGGGAAGATTGGCATCGCCATCGGCGTGGCCTCCTGGCTGTACCCAGATCTGCAGCTTCGTGTGGAAGAGCATCAACGTTCGTTCCGCCGCCGCATCGACGACAAAGGCACTGCCGGTCAGGTGACCGGGGCGTTCGCTCCGGTCAAGGGGCTGAGGACGGCTCTCGAGAAGCGATCGCATCCGAGCCCTTGCGTCGACCAGCGCGACATCGGAGATGGGAGCGATCGCAGCCCACGCGTCGCCGACTCGGCTCGATTCGACGAGAGATGGGTCGCCCGCGGAAATCAGAGAGTCGGAGCGCATCGAGCCGACGTTATCCGGCGGGTTCGTCGCCACGACCTGCTCGTCGTCGACGCCCGGTCGGAGCGGGCCGGCTCACCTCGACGACATCGTCGACGGCGAAGCGCCACGGCAGGTCCCCGCCCCGCGAGAGCCCGATTCGGGTGCCGACCGCCGGGTCGTTCGGAGGCGGCGTGCCGTCGTCGCGGATGGAGACGCCCAGGTCGGCCCGGACGAGATCGGCGGCATCGTGGGGGGCACACAGGCCGAACGCCTGCGCCAGCTTTGCCGGCCCGTTGCTGAGGTCGACATCGCGACGGGCGCTGGGCCGGCGGTCACGCATGACGCGGTGGCCGCGCAGCGGCGTCGCCGCCCTCAACAAAACTGCGCCCGGGACCCCAACATCGTCAGTGACCACGTTGGCGCACCAGTGCATGCCGTAGGTGAAGTAGACGTAGAGATGCCCGGCTCGGCCGAACATCACCTCCGTGCGCGGCGTAACACCGCGATGGGCATGGGAACCCGGGTCGTCGCTTCCCCGATACGCCTCGACCTCCACGATGCGCGCCGCGACCCCGGGAGCGACGAGCACCTTGTTGAGAAGATCGGGCGCCACGTCGAGGGTCGGCCGCGCAAAGAATCGGCGACCGAGGCGGACGGTCATGTACCGAGATGTGTCCTGAAACGAATCAGCTGATCGGCAACGGCCACTGGCGATCCCCCACCATGGCTGGTGCGACGCGTCACCGAAACGCCCGGCGCAAGAAGAGCGGCCGCATCATCGCCGAGCTGAGGGTGGGCAGCCACGAGATCAGGCAGGGAACCCTCCCCCGCGAGCGCCTTGCGGACGAGCTCACCGACGATGGCGTGCCCATCCCGAAACGCCATGCCTTGAGCGACCAACCACTCCGCAAGATCGGTGGCGGCCGCGTAGGGCGAAGACGCGGCCTCGGCCATGCGATCAGTTCTGAACGATGTGGTGGAAATCATGCCGTCGAGGGCCAGGAGCGTCAGCCGCATCGTGTCGATCGCGTCGAAGAGCGGTTCTTTGTCTTCTTGCAGGTCCTTGTTGTAGGTGAGCGGAAGGCCCTTGAGCGTGGCGAGAAGTCCGGTGAGATTGCCGATGACCCTGCCGGCCTTGCCGCGGGCGAGTTCGGCGATGTCGGGGTTCTTCTTCTGCGGCATCATCGACGACCCGGTCGAGAAGGCATCGTCGAGTTCGACAAATCCGAATTCGGACGAGGCCCAGAGGATGAGTTCCTCGCCGATGCGGCTGAGGTGTACGCCGAGAAGCGACAGAGCGAAGAGTGTCTCCGCGACGAAGTCGCGATCGCTCACGGCATCGAGAGAGTTGTCGAAGACCGCGTCGAATCCAAGCTCGGCCGCGGTGATCGAAGGGTCGAGGGGCAGGGAGGACCCGGCGAGCGCACCGGCCCCGAGCGGCGAGACATTGACTCGACGGCGGGCGTCGACGAGACGTTCGACATCTCGCGCCAATGCCCACCCGTGGGCCAACAAGTGGTGCGCCAAAGCAACCGGCTGAGCCTGTTGAAGGTGGGTGTAGCCCGGCAGATACGCGTCGCCGGATGTCTCGGCCTTCTCGAGGAGTGTGCGTTGGAGACGACCGATGAGATCCGTGACTTCGTCGATGGCCGACCTCGTCCAGAGGCGGACATCGGTGGCGATCTGATCGTTACGGCTCCGGCCCGTGTGCATCTTGGCGCCATCGGAAGTGATCTCCGTGACCCCCCGTTCGACCGCGGTGTGGATGTCTTCGTCGCTGGCGACGAATGCGAACGACCCGTCGGCGATGTCGGCTTCGACCTGATCGAGACCGGCGAGCACGTTCGCGAGTTCGGTATCGGTGAGCAGCCCGACGGCCGCCAGCATTGTCACGTGGGCTCGCGAGCCGGCAATGTCCTCGCGAAACATGCGCCGATCGAAAGGCAGCGAGTCGTTGAGCGCCTGGAGGGCCTCCGATGGGCCCCCTTCGAACCGTCCGTGCCACAGTTGGCCACGATCAGACATGGTCAGCCCCGCTTCCTTGCGAGGTTGCGGAGACGCAGCGCGTTGAGCTTGATGAACCCCTCGGCGTCGGCCTGGTTGTAGGCGCCCTCGTCATCCTCGAAGGTGGCGATCTTCTCGTCGAAGAGCGAATCGTCGGACTTGCGGCCCGCAACGTCGACATTGCCTTTGTAGAGACGGAGCCGAACCACGCCGTTGACGTAGTGCTGGCTGTGATCGATGGCCACCTGCAGCATCTCGCGCTCGGGGCTCCACCAGAAGCCGTTGTAGATGAGTTCGGCGTATTTGGGCATGAGCGAATCCTTGAGATGCGCGACCTCTCGGTCGAGCGTGATCGACTCGATCGCCCGGTGGCCCCGCAGCATGATCGTGCCGCCGGGAGTCTCGTAGGCCCCGCGGCTCTTCATGCCGACGTAGCGGTTCTCGACGATGTCGAGCCGACCGACGCCATTGGCACCGCCGACCCGGTTGAGCTCCGTGAGTACCTCGGCGGGGCTCATGGGCACGCCGTCGATGGCGACGATGTCGCCCCTCTCATAGGTGAGATCGAGGTAGGTCGCCTCGTTCGGTGCCATCTCTGGGCTGACCGACCACCGCCACATCTCCGCGGGCGGCTCAGTGAAGGGGTCTTCCAGCGGGCCGCCCTCGAACGAGATGTGAAGCAGGTTCGCGTCCATCGAGAACGGTGACTTCTTACCGCGCTTCATTTCGATCGGAATGTTGTGCTCGGCCGCGTAGTTCATCAGCGACTCTCGGCTGCCGAGATCCCACTCCCGCCAGGGCGCGATCACCTTGATGTCGGGCGCGAGGGCGTAGGCGCCGAGCTCGAAGCGCACTTGATCGTTGCCCTTGCCGGTTGCGCCGTGGCTGATTGCATCCGCACCGTGTTCGGCGGCGATCTCGACGAGTCGCTTCGCGATCAGCGGACGCGCGATCGACGTGCCCAGCAGATACTCGCCTTCGTAGATCGTGTTGGCGCGAAACATCGGATAGACGAAGTCGCGCACGAACTCCTCGCGCACGTCCTCAATGTGGATGTCAGACTCGGGAACTCCCATCTCGAGGGCCTTGGTGCGAGCAGGCTCGACCTCCTCACCCTGGCCGAGGTCGGCCGTGAACGTGATGACTTCCGCGTCGTAGGTCTCCTGCAACCAGCGCAGGATGATCGATGTGTCGAGTCCGCCGCTGTAGGCGAGAACAACCTTCATGTGAATTCCACTTCTTTCGGGAGAGCTAGAGACCCGCGAGGTCGCGGAGGCGGTCGGCGAGTTCGGTGCCACCAATGGATTCGGCGGCAACCACGAGCAGGGTGTCGTCGCCGGCGACGGTACCGAGGATGTCGTCGATGCCGGCCCGGTCGAGGGCCGAAGCCACGACATGAGCCGAGCCGGGCGGTGTGCGGAGCATGACGATGTTGGCCGAGGTACCGATGTCGGCCACCCAGTCGCCCATCACACGGCGCAGATGATCCTCGGGGGCAATGCGATCGACGGGGTGCTCGGGAATCGCGTAGACGGTCTCGCCCCCGGGCACGCGCACCTTGATCGCGCCGAGCTCGTCGAGATCTCGGCTCACGGTGGCCTGGGTGGCGTCGATGTTCTCACCTTCGAGGAGATCGACGAGTTGCACCTGGTTGGTGACCGCGTGCTCCTCGAGGAGCGAGGAAATGCGGTGTTGTCGGCGCGCTTTGCTCATGGTCGTTCCTCAGTCATTCTGCTGCGCCTCGCCAACGAGCCACGCCAGCAGGCCGCGTGCGGCGTGCATCCGATTTGCCGCCTGGACCCAGATCCGGCTGCGGGCTCCGTCGAGCACACCGTCGACCACTTCTTCGCCACGATGGGCCGGGAGGCAGTGCAGGAAGATGGCACCGGCCGATCCGAGCGCCATCATGCGTTCGTCGATCTGAAAACCTTCGAAGTCGCGGCGACGTTGCTCGGCCTCGTCTTCTTGGCCCATCGATGTCCAGGTGTCGGCGTAGACGGCGTCGGCACCCGCGACGGCCTCTTCCGGACGGTCGAAGACCTGCGGTTCGCCGCTCGCACGAATGCGATCGAGGTCGGCCTCGGAGAAGGTGTAGCCGGGCGGACTGGCAATCCGGAATTGCATGCCACTGAGGGCGGCACCAATGGCCAACGATCGGGCGACGTTGTTGGCGTCGCCGACATACGCAACGGTGCGACCCTCGAGGGTGCCGAACTCTCGCCTCATCGTGAGGAGGTCGGCAAGAGCCTGCATCGGGTGGCCGTGGTCGCTGAGAAGGTTCACCACCGGCACGCGGTCGACCGCGGCCATGCGCTCGACCACGGAGTGTTCGAAGACCCTCGCGCCGATCGCTGAATGGAACCCCGCCATCGCGTTGGTGACGTCTTCGACCGACTCACGAGAGTCGAGCCCGACCTCGTCCTCTTGGATGTAGACGGGGTGTCCGCCGAGCTGCACAACCGCCATCTCCATCGAGTTGCGGGTGCGGGCCGATGGCTTTTCGAACATGAGCGCCATGCCCTTGCCGGCCAGTACACGGGGAGGCTCGGGAACGGAGGCCAGATCGAGAACGCGGGCGAGTTCCGCGGCAGCGAGATCATCGATCTCGAGAAAGTGGCGCATCAGGCGACCTCTGGGGTTTGAGAAATGACGGCGTCCATGATGCCCACGGCTTCGGCGATTTCGTCGTCGGACACGACGAACGGCGGCGCCACCCGCAGCGCCGTCGGTGTGATGCCGTTGAGGATCAGCCCGGCATCGAGGCACGCCCGGGCGATCTCTGGCCCGGTGCGCCCGGCGAGCGCGTCGGCAGTGATTTCGATTCCGAGAAGTAGCCCGCTGCCCCGAACGTGGTCGATTCCATCGAGGCCGGCCAGGGCGGCTCGTAGCGCGTCGCCTCGTTCACGAACGAGGGTTGGTGCGTCGAGGGCGATGTAGCGATCAATGGTCGCTCTGGCCGCCGCGAGCGCGAGCGCCTGGCCCGCGTAGGTGGAGCCGTGGTCACCGGGAACGAACGCGGCGGCGACGTCATCGCGGGCCCAGATCGCGCCCACGGGCATGCCGTTGGCGATTCCCTTCGCGAGCGAGACGATGTCGGGAGCAATGCCGGAGTGTTGAAATCCGAACCACTCGCCGGTGCGACCGAATCCGGTCTGCACCTCGTCCATGATCAGCAGGATGCCTCGCTCGTCACAGAGCGACCGAACCCCCCGGAGATAATCGGGATCGGCTGAGTTCACTCCGCCCTCACCTTGCACCGGCTCCAGAAGAATGGCGCCGACCTCAGGACTGAGCGCTCGCTCGAGCTCCTCCAGGTCATTCCACGCGACATGGTGGAACCCCTCTGGCAGGGGCTGAAAGGGTTCGTGCTTCTCCGGTTGCCCGGTGGCGGCCAGCGTGGCGAGCGTGCGCCCATGAAACGAGCGCATGGCGCTGATGACCACGTGTCGGCCGCGCCCCTGATGCTTCCGAGCGAGTTTGATTGCGGCCTCGTTGGCCTCGGCACCCGAGTTCTGGAACAGCACCTGACCAGGGCCACTGTCGATGAGCGCCGAGATCTTCTCGGCCACCGGCGCCTGGTGCTCGTTGGCGAACAGGTTTGATGTGTGGGTGAGTGTCGCGGCCTGCGCGGCGATGGCGGCCACCACATCCGGGTCGGAATGGCCGAGCGAGGTCACCGCGAGGCCGCACAAGAAGTCGAGATGGCGCGTGCCGTCGGCGGTCCAGATCTCGGTGCCGGCTCCGCGCACGAAGAGGCGGGCCGGCGACCCGTAGTTGTTCATGAGCGGACTGTGATCGCCCGAAGCGCCCCAGGCTGCTGCTTGCTCGGCCGTCATGACGACTCTCCGGAGGTGACCATGGTGCCGATGCCGGCATCAGTGAAGAGTTCGAGCAGGAGTACGTGGGGGATACGGCCATCGAGCATGTGCGCGGAACGGGCCCCGGCGGTCACCGCCTCGATGCAGGCACGCACCTTCGGGATCATGCCCCCGCTGATCGTGCCATCGATGATCATCGCCTCGATGTCGGCGACGTCGGCTCGGGCGACGATCGACGACATGTCGTCGACGTCGGTGAGCAGCCCAGGCACATCGGTGAGGTAGACGATCTTCTCGGCTCCCAACGCACCCGCGAGTGCGCCGGCCACGGTGTCAGCGTTGATGTTGTAAGACTGACCCGCTCCGTCGGAACCAATAGTCGAAATCACCGGGATCATGTCTTCGGCGAGTAGGCCTTCGATGATGCCGGGTTGAACAGAGACCACGTCGCCGACAAACCCCAGTGCTTTGTCGCGCGGTGCCGCAGTGATGAGGCCGCCGTCCTCGCCGGACAACCCGACCGCGTAGGCGCCGTGGACGTTGATCGACCCGACGATGTCGCGACCGACTTTGCCGACGAGCACCATGCGAGCCACATCGAGTGTCTCCTCGTCGGTGACCCGCAGCCCGTCGACGAACTCGGTTTCCTTGCCCAACCTCCGCAACAGTTCTCCGATTTGAGGGCCACCGCCATGCACGACCACGGGCTTCAGGCCCACCGAGCGCAGCAGCACGATGTCTTCGGCGAAGGTGGTCGCCAGCGAAGGTTCGGTCATCGCGTTGCCGCCGTATTTGACGACGACCACCGCACCGCGGAACCGCTGGATGTAGGGCAGCGCCTCGACGAGCGCACCCGCCCTCTGTTCGGGAGCGAAGCCCCGATTCGGCGTCATGTCGGTCTCAGTCATGAGCGGTACCCCGCGTTGATGTCGATGTAGCCGTGAGTGAGGTCGCAAGTCCAGATCGACGCCGCGCCGGTGCCCACGCCCACATCGACGGCGATCTTCACTTCGTCCTCTTGAAGGTGAGCGGTAGCCCGATCCTCGGAGTAGTCGTGGAATTGCACACCGTGCTCGGCGACCTGTTCGGGGCCGATCCAGATGGAGAGGTTGTCGCGGTCGGCGGCCTGGCCGGCCTTGCCCACCGCCATCACGATGCGGCCCCAGTTTGCGTCTTCGGCCGCGAGAGCCGTCTTCACGAGCGGTGAGTTGCCGATGGCGAACGCGATGATCTCGGCTGCCTCATCGGTGGCTGCACCGCTGACGGCGACCTCGACGAACTTCGTCGCGCCCTCGCCATCACGAACGATCTGGTGGGCGAGATCGAGCAGCACGTCGTCGAGCGCTGTCTGGAAATCGACGAAGCGCTCGTCGTCGGTCGACGAGATCTCGTCGTCGATCTGCTCACCCGTCGCGAAGAGCAGCACCGTGTCACTGGTCGACGTGTCGCTGTCGACGGTGATCCGATTGAACGAAGTGGCCACCGATGCCGACAGCGCGACCTGCAACACGTCGGGGGCGACGCCCAGGTCGGTGAAGACGAAGCCGAGCATGGTGGCCATGTCCGGGGCGATCATCCCGCTTCCCTTGGCGATACCCACGATGTGGGCAGCGGTGCCTGGAATCCGCGTGGAGGCCGCCTTCGAGAAGGTGTCGGTGGTGCGAATCGCTCCGGCGGCGTCGGACCAGGTCTCGGCGTTGGCGTTGTCGAGCGAGTCCGCCAGCGCCGGTAATCCGCTGCGTAACGCCTCCTCGGGAAGTGTCTCGCCGATCACGCCGGTCGACGCGAGGTACACGCGGACGGGATCGACGCCCAGCTCTCCGGCGATCAGCTCAGCGGTCAGCGCCGCTGCGGTCTCGCCCGCCTTCCCGGTGAAGGCATTGGCATTGCCGCTGTTGCAGACGACAGCTCGCGCCGTGCCGTCGCCCTCGGCCAGGATCCGACGGCACCAGTCGACCGGCGCGCTCGGACACAGGCTCTTTGTGAATGTGCCGGCAACGGTCGTGCCCTCCGCCATCTCGGCCAGGAAGAGATCAGCTCGCGCGGCGTAGCGGATGCCCGCCGCATGGGTGGCCAGACGCAGGCCGGCTATCGGCGGAAGATCGGGGAAGCCGGCGGGGGCCAGCGGTGAGACGTCAGTCATCAGAGGGCTCAGGGATACAGCCCGGCGGATGCCAGGCCTGTCGACTCAGGGATGCCGAGCACCGCGTTGGCACATTGCACGCCCTGGCCCGAGGCGCCTTTGACGAGGTTGTCGAGCGCGCCGATCGCGAGGACCGTTCCGGTGCGCTGATCCACCCGTGCAGTCAGATGCACGCTGTTGGAGCCGAGGGTCGCCTTGGTCGATGGCGACCGTTCCGACACCACCACGAACGGCTCGTCGGCGTAAGCCTTGCTGAGACAGTCCATCACGTCGTCAGTAGTGGCCGACCCCGTTGCCCGTCCGTAACACGTTGCCAGAATGCCCCGACTCATCGGTGCCATGTGGGGCGTGAAGAGCACCTGGGCTTCAGTGCCCGCATGGGCTCCGATGGCGAACTCGATCTCGGGCGTGTGCCGATGCGTGAGCAGCTTGTAGGCGGTGTAGTCCTCGTCGATCGTGCAGAACGTGGTGTCGGGCTTGGGCGGTCGACCCGCTCCCGAGGCGCCGCTGGCGGCATCGACGATGATCCCCTGAGGCTCAATGAGCCCGGCCGCGAGCAGCGGCGCCAGGGTGAGCGAGGCCGTGGTGACGTAGCAACCGGCCACAGCCACGAGCTCGGCTCCGGGAAGTCGATCCCGGAAGAGTTCGGGCATTCCGAAGACGAACTCGGACAGCAGCTCAGGGGCGCTGTGGGCTTCGCCGTACCACTCGGGATAGACCGCCGGATCGTCGAACCGGAAGTCGGCCGACAGGTCGACGATGTGGGGCACCTTGCCGCGTATCTCCGGCACCAGTGCCTGGGAATGGCCGTGGGGCAAGCCCATGAAGACCAGATCGATCCCGTCGAGAATCGACGGGTCGTACGGAGCAAACACCATGTCGCCGTACGCGGCGGCCAGACTGGGGTAGAGATCGGCGATGCGGGTGCCTGCCTGTGTCTCCCCCGTTGCGACAACCACCTCGAATTCGGGGTGGCCAGCGCACAGTCTGAGAAATTCTGCGCCGGTGAAACCCGACGCGCCGATGATCGCTACCCGGTGCATGAGAACACCTTAGCGATCTTCGCATCTTTATGCAATCAATTGAATGAACATTAACGGACTGCCGCGACCAGTTCGAGTGTGCACTCGACGGGCGCCGTCACTGGATTGCACAGCGGCGGAACCGCGACCTCGTAGCCAGTCCCGAACGCGGGATCAGGGGCGTAGTAGTCGGTGCTGAGGAAGTGGGCACCGCTCCCCACCGCCGCATCGCGACGGGTCGTGTCGCCCTCACGGGCGTCAGCGGTCGGCGAATCGGTCCGCGTGCGGATGATGTAGCCCTCGGCTGCTCGCCTCGCGATCTCGTCGGCGCCGCCGATCGGGTCGTCGACACGAAGGAAGGCAGCATCCGGGTCGCCGGGCGAGCTTGTCGTGAACATCACGCGACCTTCCAACACCGCGCTGGGCGCCCGGTAGAGGTCTCGGGCGAGGCCGGTGTTGACCATCGCGAACATCACTTTGCCCCGGCTCTCCTCGAGTGTCGGCCAGCCGTCTTCGAGTACGGCCTGTTCGAGCGTGGATCGAGCCCCGCGAACATCATCGGGGCGAAGAATTCGTTGCTCCCCCATCGCCTCGATGAGTTCGGCATCGAGCGCTCGCAACACGGCATCGTCGGTCGCCACTGGGATCGTCCACTCGATCGGGAGTTCGGGCAGCTCGAGCCCCGCGTCGGCGGCCGCGGCCGGCACCGACTCCTCCTTCACTTCGATCATGATCATCAAGGGCAGATGGTCGGCGTTCGCGTCGGACCATGCCGCGATCTCGCCGAGGCAGAGTTGCAGGGTGAGGCAGTTGGTCTCGAAGTCGAAGTCCTGTGTGTGGAGCACCTTGAAGCCGGGCTCATCGAGGACAGCGAGCCCCGACTCGGCGGGCAGACCAATCACCGGCATGGCCGCCCGGGAGGCGTAGAGCCCGCCGGCGGGATCGGCGAACACATCGATCTCGAACTGACGGACGCCGAACTCGTCGAGCTGCTCGGTCAAGGATCGGTGGGAGTAGTCGATCGACTCGGCGAGTTCAGCGCTCAAGAGCTCGATCGCCGCGTAGGCGTCGGGTCCTGGGCGCAGATGGTACGAGTTGTGCGAGCCCAGCAGCTGGAGATGGTTGATCCGCAAGGGATCGGAAGGTTCGACGATGGTGGTCGTCGGAGCCGTGGTCGACGTGCTCGTCGAGGTCGAAGTGGTCGCCGTCACCGACGCGTTGTCATCGCCACAGCTCACTGCCACGACGACCATCACTGCGATGATCGCTCCGACGCGGCGAAATGTTGTACCCATGCGCCGCAAACTACACCGCACTCCGGTGGGCGACTCGACCGCTCTCTCCTAGAGGGCGATGCCGGCCAACTTCGTCTCCTGGTATTCGGCAATCCCCTCGCGGCCGCCCTCGCGGCCGATCCCGGAGTCGCCCATACCGCCGAAGGGAGCGGCAGCCGAGGTGGGGTTGACGTCGTTGATGCCGATGATGCCGAACCGTAAGCCCTCCATTGCCCGGATCGCGGTGGACAGGCTCTCGGTGTAGACGTAGGCAGCCAGGCCGTAGTTGGTGTCGTTGGCCATACGGATCACGTCGTCGACGTCGTCGTAGACGATGACCGGAGCGACGGGACCGAAGGTCTCCTCGCGGGAGATCACCATGTCGTTGGTCACCCCGGTGACGACCGTCGGTGCGTAGAAGTGGCCCTTGTCGAGACCATCGTCGAGAAGTCGCATGCCGCCGACAGGAACCATCGCGCCTTTGGCTCGGGCGTCGTCGACTTGTGCCGCCACCTTGGCGACAGCCGCCTCGTTGACCAGCGGGCCGACGCCGATCCCCTCCCCCGTGCCATCGCCGGTGCGGATCTTCGCCACCCGCGACACGAGTGTGTCGACGAAAGCGGCCTCATGGTCGCGGTGAATGAAGAGCCGATTCGGACTGATGCAGGCCTGACCCGAGTTGAGAAACTTCAGCGCCGCCGCGCCCTTTGCGGCATGGACGGGGTCTGCGTCGGGGTAGACGATGAACGGCGCGTGGCCCCCCAGCTCGACTGACACCCGCTGGAGATTGGCTCCGGCCTTGGCCGCGAGGACTCGACCGACCGCGGTCGAGCCGGTGAAGGTGAGCTTCTTGACCCGCGGGTCGCTGGTGAACACATCCCCGATCGGGACCGGGTCGGCTGCGGTCACGAGATTGACAACGCCGGCGGGAATTCCGGCGTCGACGAAGCACTCGAACACGGCCTTGGCGCAGAGCGGGGTGGCCTCGGCCGGCTTCAGCACCAACGTGCAGCCGGCGGCGAGCGCCGGTCCCATCTTCCGGGTGAGCATCGACACCGGGTAGTTCCACGGAGTGATCGCGGCGACGACGCCGACGGGCGCCTTCACCGAGAGGAACCTCTGATCACGACGGGCCGATGGCAGCCACTCACCGGAGATCCGACGCGCTTCTTCGGCGAACCAGCGCAGAAAGTCAGAGCCGTAGGTCACCTCGGCGCGAGCCGCCTTCAGGGGCTTTCCCTGCTCGGTGGTCATCAACTCGGCGAGCGACTCCGCCCGCTCCCCCATCAGCCGCCACGCGGCCAACAGCAGGTCGGCTCGCTCGAACGGCGAGGTGCTCGACCACCCGTCCGACGCCGCGGACGCAGCGTCGACTGCAGCGACGGCATCGGCTGCGTTTCCGGCCGGCACGGAACCGACGATCTCGCCGTTGGCCGGATTGAGTGTCTCGAATGTCTCGCCGTTCCTGGCCTCGACCCACGCACCGTTGATGTACATGGTGGGAGTATCGCAGCCGCTCAGATGTAGTCCTGGTACTTCTCGAGGTGACGGACCGGAGTGCTCAGAGCGTCCTTGCGGAATGGGTCGCCGAGTTCCTTCGTGGTCATCACTTCGATCACCGTGGTCTTACCGCCGTTCATCTGCGCGTCGATCGCGCCGTCGAGGGTGGGGCCCACGTCTTCGAGCTGATCGACTCTGATCCCCTCCGCCCCCATGGCGCGAGCGACCTCGGACCAGTCCTCGCCGCCGTCGAGCTCACCGGCAACAAAACGTTGTCCGTAGAAGTCGACCTGGTTCTTCTTCTCGGCGCCCCACTGACGGTTGTGGAAGACCACCGCTGTGACTGGAATGTCGTGGCGCACCGCGGTCATGACCTCGCTCATGCTCATCGCCCAGGCGCCGTCGCCGGCGTAGGCGACCGCCGGACGGTCGGGCGCTGCCTTCTTTGCTCCGATCATGGTGGGCAACGCGTAGCCGCAGTTGCCCCAGCTCATCGGCGCGAGAAAGGAACGAGGCTCCTCGAAGCGGAGATAGCTGTTGGCGACCGAGTTGATGTTGCCGATGTCGGTCGAGACCATGACCTGCGGCGGCATCGCCCGTTCGAGCTCGCGCAGCACCTGGCGCGGGTGCATCCAGCTGCCCTCTTCGGCGACGGCCTCCTTGATCATGTCGATCGAGAAGTCGTCGGTTTCTTCGGTCCAGTCGTCGAGCTCGGCTTCCCAGTCGGCCTTCTCGGTCGCCGTTCGCTGCGCCCGTTCGTCGCTCGTGGCGTCGGCCGCGAGGGTCCGCCCGACCAGCCGTGCGGTGAGCGCTTTCGCCGCCGCACCGGCATCACCACAGATGCCCACGTCGATCTTCTTCACCAGACCGAGCATCTTCGAGTCGGCATCAACCTGAATGATTTTCGCGTTCTCGGGCCAGTACTCGAGATCGTGTTGGGGCAGAGTGCCGAACGGACCGAGGCGAGTGCCGAGCGCGAGCACCACGTCGGCCTGCGCGATGAGCTTCATTGCTGCTTTCGAGCCCTGATAGCCCAACGGGCCACACCACTGCGGGTGGCTGGCGGGGAACGAGTCGTTGTGGAGGTAACTGTTGACCACGGGGCAACCGAGACGCTCGGCCAGCGCGATCGCTTCGGCCATACCGTCGCCCATCACCACACCGCCGCCCGAGATCATCACGGGAAACTCGGCCTGCGAAAGAAGGTCGGCCGCCTGGTCGAGCGAGGTTTCGCCACCTGGCCCTCGATCGAGTCGCATGGGCGTCGGAATTTCCACATCGATGTCGCCGTAGAAGCGATCCCGGGGGATGTTGAGCTGCGTCGGACCGATCTCCGACATGGCCCGATCGAAGCATCGTGCCGTGATCTCGGCCATGCGCTTCTCGTTGACGACATGACCCTGGTACTTGGTGAACTCCTGGAACATGGGCAGCTGATTGGCTTCCTGGAAGCCACCCAACCCGATGCCCATCGTGCCGGCCTCGGGAGTGATCATCACGACCGGGCTGTGGGCCCAGTAGGCCGCGGCGATCGCTGTGACACAGTTCGAAATGCCGGGACCGTTCTGTCCGATCACCACACCGTGGCGGCCGCTGACGCGGGCGTAGCCATCGGCCATGTGGGCAGCACCCTGCTCGTGGACCACAGGAACAAGCTCGATTCCCGCGGGGGCGAAGATGTCCATCGCGTCCATGAACGCGCTGCCCATGATGCCGAAGATGGTGTCGACGCCGTTGGCGACGAGTGTCTCGACGAACGCTTCGCTCGGGGTCATTCGAGTCATGGGTGCCTTCTCCTGCTGTGATCCTGGGAAAGTGAGAGTCTATAACGGTTTTGGAAGAGGGTCTAGCGTTCGAGATTGCGGACGCCAGCGATGAGAAGCGTCAACAGCTCATCGAACGAGTCGTCGAGATCCTCAGGGTGGGGATGGCCATCGCCCGACTCGAGATGGGCAAATCCGTGGAAGGCGCTTCGCAGACTGCGCGCCGCGTGCACACGATCGGTGTCGTCGAGGTCGAAGCCGGCCAACGACTGCGCGATCACGGCAACGATCCGCTCGACAGCCTCTTCGAGCTCCGCATCGCCCGCGCACGGATAGCGATCGGTCGCGGCGTAGAGCCCGGGGTGGTCGACGACGACCCCTCTCCAGGCAAGGCCGACTGCCCGCACGGCCTCAGCGCCGGCGACCCCGATTGCGGCCTCCGCGAGACGGGCGCCGAGGATTTCGCGACCGCGGAGTCCGAGGCTGCGGATCAGCGCGTCGTAGCCGTCGACATGACGGTAGAGAGCGGGCTGGCGCACCCCCAACTCATCGGCGACTCGGGTGAGCGTGATCGCCTCCACCCCTTCGCGGTCGGCAATGCGAGCCGCTGCGTCCACCACTTGGCCTGTGTCGAGAGTCCGTCGCGCCATGCGTTAGACGGTATCCCCAATTCGTTAGAGGGCGGTGATGATGCCGGCCACAGCCAGAAGTCCGAGGACCAACAGCGCGCCACGGCGCACGGTCGACTCGGTCGCTCCCCCGAAGCCGCGAGCACCGACCGCCGCGCCGAGCAGCATCACGGGAGTGAAGACGAGCACGCGTAGCAGGGCGGTTCCGTCCAGCAGGCCCGTGACCGCGACGATGCCGATCCCGATGATGTCGGTCACTCCGAAGAACGCGATCAACGACGCCCGGCTGACGCTCATACCGGTGGCCGAACCCAGGAAGAAGACGATCACCGGCGGGCCGCCGGTCGCCACCGCTCCGTTGAGTGCCCCGGACGCCACGCCGGTCGCAATGGTTGCCCGGCGACCCGATCCGATGGGAATCGTGAGGCCGAACCCGAGAGCGAGGGCCGAAACGAGCACGGCAACCGACACGACGATGCGCATCGGGTCGGGCTCCGCCAACAGGAGGAGCGACGCTCCCAGCGGCATCCCGACCACGACACCCACGAGCAGCCGACGCACGACCAACCAGTCGACCTGTGCCCTCGCGGCGGGCAGCAACTGCGCGGACACCAGCACCTCGAGGCAGAAGATGACCGGTACTGCCTCGTCGGGATCCATCACGAAGGTCAGTCCGCTGACCCAGATCAACGATGCGCCGAACCCGGTGAATCCCCGCACCATGGCGCCGACGAGAATGACGGCGAGGGCCAGGACCAACTCCGGCGCCGCGAGCTCCACCGATCAGTTCGCCTGCAACGACGCGATCACCGCGACATTGACGATGTCGTCGACCGAGCACCCGCGAGACAGATCGTGGAGAACACCGTCGAGCCCTTGCAGCAGCGGACCGAAGGCCTGCGCTTTGCCGAGCCGTTCAGTGATCTTGTAGGCGATGTTGCCCGAGTCGAGGTCGGGAAAGACGAACACGTTGGCCCGGCCGGCCACGTCGCTGCCGGGCGCCTTCGTCGCGGCAACCGACGGAACCCACGCCGCGTCGAACTGCAGTTCACCGTCGACGATGAGCGCAGGAGCTTTCGCTCGAGCGATCGCCAGTCCGTCTCGGACCTTGTCGACCCTCGGATGTTCGGCGCTGCCCTTCGTGGAGAACGAGAGCATTGCCACCCTCGCCTCGTCGTCGGCCAGTTGCGAGTAGGTGGCCGCACTCGAAATCGCGATCGATGCCAGCTGCTCCGCCGAAGGATCGGGAAGAACCCCGCAGTCGCCGTAGACCATCGGCGTGCCGTCCGGCAGCACGAAGAAGAAGCAACTGCTGACTGCGTCGACATCGGGTGACACGCCCAGAATTCGCAGTCCTGCCCTGATCACGTCGGGCGTGGGCCGGCTGGCACCGGCGACGCACCCGGCCGCCCATCCGGTCTTCACCAGCGCAGTCGCGATGATCAACGGGTCATCCACATCGAGAGGGCGACCCGCCCAGGGCCCGTCGACGACCGCGGCCAATTCCTCGACGAGGGCGTCGGCGGGAGCATGGCCGGCATCGGCGAGAGAGCCGAGATCGCGGCCGATGACGACCGCCTCGGCAAGCCCATCGGCGTTCAGCCGGTCGGCGGCCGCGTGAGCGCGCTCGTCGCCCGCGTCGGCCAGAAGGATCCGGCGCGGATTGTTCGCCGAGCGTGCGTACCAATCGTTGAGCAGCGTGCTCATCCGCGAGCGCTCAGCCCTTCCCTCGCCACGGAATGAGCTTCGACTCGAGCCAGCGGAGCACGATGTCCATCATCACGCCGAGCACAGCGATGACGACGATGCCGACCACCATCACGTCGAGCCGGAAGAGCGGACGAGCCGCGAACACCATCGCGCCGAGGCCATCGGGTGCACCGACGATCTCTGCCGCGACCAGCGTTCCCCAGGTGACACCCAGAGCCACCCGGAATCCGGTGAAGAGCTCGGGGAGCGCGTTGGGAAGGAGCACGTGCAGCAACACCTGCCGCTTCGACGCCCCCAGTGAGTAGGCCGCCCTCACCTTGGAGAGGTTTGCCGCTTGCACGCCTGATCGCGCCGCGATGATCATGATCCAGAGCGAGGCGAAGATGAGCAGCGGGACCGCCGACGAGTCGCCGATGCCGAATATCAAGATGAAGAGCGGGATCAGCGCGAGCGGTGGAATCGGGCGTAGAAGCTCCACCGGCGTGTCGAAGAACCCGCGAGCCCGCGACGACAGTCCCATCGCGAAGCCGATGGGTATCCCGAGCAGAGATCCTCCCAGCATTCCCCGAATCACCCGCCCGAGGCTTGCCGAGGTGTTCTCCCACAGCGTGACGTTGCGGAACCCTTCGTCCTTCAGCTCGAAGAAGGTGTTCCAGGTGTCGCGAACCGACGGGAACTGCAGCGGCTGCAGCAACTGCGAAAACGATCCCTTGCAGTCCTCTCGGCCATTGCACACCGCAATCCGTTGTTTGTCGCTGAGGCTTTCGTAGGTGAGGCCCGCTTCTTGTTGCGACTCGGAGAGTTGGAGGTCACCCGGCAGTCCCCATGCGTACGTCGCGAGAAACCAGAATCCGAAGATCGACACGAACGCGAGCAGGCTCCACACCGGCAAGCTGCGCACCGCGGAGGAGTCACCGAACGTGACCGTCTTTCGATTGTTCGCACCATCACGGCGTCCGAACAACGAGGCACTCCAGCGGGTCTCGTCGTTGGTCCGCAGACTTGCTTGGTCGATCGGGGTGCCACCCATCGGTGCGGACATCAGCTTGCCTCCTGTCGACCCATGATCTCCTCTTCCATCTCCCAGATGATCGAGAGAATCTCCTCGCGCTTCTGCGTGAATTCCGGCGCAGCCTTGAGTTCTCGCGCATCGGTTGTCAGCCCTTGTTCCGCGAAGGGAAGCTGATAGTCGCTGTGGATTCGTCCGGGCCGTGGGGCCATCACGAACACGCGGTCCCCGAGGTAGAGGGCTTCCTCGACGGAGTGCGTGACGAGAATGATGGTCTTCCCCGTCTCCTTCCAGAGTTCGAGGATGAGACCCTGCATCTTCTCGCGCGTGAGTGCATCGAGCGCCCCGAGGGGTTCGTCCATGAGGATCACGTCCGGGTCGTTCGCGAGGCAGCGAGCCAGCGCTACTCGCTGCTGCATGCCGCCCGAGAGTTCGTAGATCCGTTTGTCGCCGAACCCGCCGAGACCGACGATTTCGAGCAGCTCGGCAGCCCGGGCCTTGGTTTCGCTCTTGTTCGCATGATTCATGCGAGGACCGAAGCCGATGTTCTGCTCAACAGTGAGCCACTCGAACAGCGCACCCTGCTGAAACACCATGCCGCGCTCCTGCCCGGGGCCGGTGATCGGCGCCCCGCCAAGCGACACTGATCCCCCGGTCGGTGCAAGGAATCCGGCGAGGATGTTGAGCAAGGTTGTCTTGCCGCAGCCCGATGGGCCCAGCAGGGTCAACAGCCGACCCGCTTCCAAGTCGAATGAGACGTCGCTCAGCGCGTGCACCGACTCGCCGTTCGGAACGTCGTACACCATGTCGATGCCAGTAACCGATAGGTCCTTCACCACTCCCCCAAAATTCCCCTAGTGAAAAGAAACGACGACGGCGCCGGAGCCGAAGCCCCGGCGCCGTCAGCGTTTTCAGAGACTCAGCGCATCATTGCACCGAGTGGATGTCGAGATCAGCCGTTGGCCGTCTCGAGGTACTGCGTATCGACCGCACCGGCAAAGTCGCCGATGGCCGGATCTCCGCCGCCAAGAGCGGCGAGGGTCTCGACCTGGCCCTGCATGGCGTCAGCGACGTTGCCGCCGAGCCAATCCGCACCGAGCTGCTCATCGAGGCCCGGGAAGACGAACCAGAGTTCACCGTCGAGGAAATTGCCCACGTCTTCCATACCGGCAGCGGTGGCGATGGTCGGGTTCTGACCGTCCTTGTCCGCGGCCCAGGCCTGGTTGAAGTCGTCAGTCGCGGCCAGGAAGGCAGCAACCGCGTCGCCGTGGTCTTCACCGAAGGAGGTCGGGATCGACACGATGTCGTAGGTGAAGATGCCGATGTCGGACTCGTGCTCGGCGCCGCTCATGATCAGCTCACCGCCGGTGCCCAGCATGGTCTCGATCGATCCGCCGAAGGCGCAACCGACGTCGATGTCGCCCGCTTCAAACGCTGCCGCCGTGGTCGCTCCACCTTCGGCCTGCAAGACGTTGAGACCGCTGATATCGACGTTCAAGAACTCCATCATGGAGAGCATCTTGTAGTGCGTGACATTGCCGATCGGCGTCATCACGGTCGCACCGGCAAGTGTCTCCGCCGCGTTGTCGCGGGTGACGCCGAGGTCGGCGTTGACAACGCAGTTGTCGGCTTCGGCATAGCTCACTGCAATACCGACGAGCTTGAGATCGGCGCCGGAGTTGATCGCTCCAGCGAACGGCGTGAGCCCCTGGCTGTAGGAGATGTCGACATCGCCCGCGATCATGGCCTCGGACATCTCGCCACCGCTGTTGAACGGCAACCAATTGATGTCGGCACCGACCGCGTCGCTGAACGTGCCGTCAGCTTGACCGAACTGGTTCGGTGTCGGCCACTGAGCAAAGTAGGCGACGTTGATCGAGTCGACGCTGAGGCCGTCAGCGCTGTCCCCGCCGTCGTCGTCGCCGCAAGCAGCGGCGACAAGGCTGAGTGCAGCCAAGATCAGTAGGAGTTTCTTCACGGTTTCCCCTCCACGGGTGCTTCGTTTTCGACATCACTCGATGTCGGCATTTCGCCGCCGCGTGTCTCCCCTCGGGTGAGGCGAGCAGGGAGCGGTGGCGCCTGCGAGAGCGTAGGAGATCTGCATCACTGGCGTGAGCCAGACGCAGATCGGCTACCCGTCTTGCAAGATCTCGGTTGGCTAGCGGTCTCCGTTCAGCCAGTTGTTCGTACGTTCGAGGACCTGGTCGGTCCGGGCCAGCAGATCGTCGAGCACGGCAGTGTCAGCGACGAGGGGTGGCGAGATCGTCAACATCGTGGCGCCGCGATCGTCGGGCCTCACGAGGAGGCGCGCATCTCGCAGGAAACCGTTGAGCACGCCGGTCTGGAGTGCAGCGGCGTCGTCGTCGCTCAGGTCGCGACCGTTGGCGCGGTCGGCCATGAACTCGATGGCGTAGAAGTAGCCGGCACCGCGAACCTCGCGGACGCAGTTGTGACGTTCGGCCAGTGCGTTGAGGCCGTCGCTCAGGTAGTCCTCGGTGCGCAGCACATGGCCACACACATCTTCGGTGCGCATTGCCTGGATCGAGGCACATGCGACCGCAGTGGCCACCGGATGGCCGCCGAAGGTCGAGCCGTGGACGTAGGAACCCATGGGTGAGTCCCAGATGGCCTCGACCAGAGGCTTCCGGATCACGACACCGCCGAGCGGCTGATAGGCGCTGGTCACGCCCTTCGCGAACGTGATCATGTCGGGCACCACGTCGTAGCGGATGCTGCCGAAGAAGTGACCGAGCCGGCCGAAGCTGTTGATGACCTCGTCGGCCACCAGCAGCACGCCGTACTTGTCGCAGATGCGCCGGAGTTCCTGCCAGTAGCCGACGGGCGGCACGACCGCACCGCGGCCGTTCTGCACCGGTTCGGCGAACACGGCCGCAACCGTTTCCGGCCCTTCGGCCAGGATCATCGCTTCCACGGCCTTGACCGATTCGAGCTCGCTCGCCGGGGTGCCTTCGGGGACGGTGTCGCCGTGGGTGTTGCGCACGTGGCGCACGCCGTCCCACATCATCGGCAGGAACGGCTCGCGAAACTTCGGGATCCCCGTGACGGTGAGGGCTCCGAGTGTGGTGCCGTGATACGCCCAGTCGCGGGCGATCACCTTGTAGCGCTGATCGTCGCCCTGGCTGAGGTGGTAGTTGCGGGCGAATTTGAGCGCCGACTCCACCGCTTCTGACCCCGAACTGACGAAGAAGACCTCGTCGAGATCGCCGGGGGCCTCCTCCGCGATCATCGTCGCCGCGTTGGTTGCCGGCTCGTTGGCAAATCCCCACGTCGGGTAGAAGGCAAGCGTGTCCATCTGCTTGATGGCCGCCGCGCTCAGGTCGGTGCGACCATGGCCAAGGTTTGTGCAGAACAATCCGGCCAGACCGTCGAGATACTTGGTGCCTTCGTTGTCGTAGACGTAGCACCCCTCCCCTCGTTCCATCACGAGGAGATTCTGGTTTCGCCACGCCGCTCCCTTGGTGAAGTGCGGCATCAGGTGGGCTTGGGCCTTCGCCCGGACTTCGTTCACCAACTCCCCCTCCAAGACGCGCTCGTGTGACAAATGTCAACCTAACAGGCTCGCGTTAGAAGGTCTAGCGTTTTCGCAACGGTCTCTAACTCAACTCTCACAGCAGCAGTTAGGCGACCTCCACCACAGCCTTGCCGTAGACCTTTCGGTCGGCGAGATCCTGGAGCGCCTGAGCGGCGTCGCCGAAGGCGAACGGCGGATAGAGCGGCGGCGCAACCGCGCCGGTGGCGGCCAGCGCGAACACTTCGCTCATCTGGCGCCCGACCGCGGCGGGGTCGCGCATGAGCGACGCGCCCCAGTGCACGCCGACGACGCTGTAGTTCTTCAGCAGGATGTGGTTCGTCGGCGCGTCGGCGATTCCTCCGACGAATCCGATGATGAGCAGTCGGCCATCCCACGCCATGCAGCGCCGGGCCTGCTGGTAGGCATCGCCGCCGACGGCGTCGAAGCACAGGTCGACACCTCCGCCCGACATCTCTCTCACCGAGTCGACCCAGGCCGGCGTCTCGCGATGGTCGACCACGTGCTCGACTCCGAGGCTGCGCACCAACGCCGCCTTCTCCTCGCCTCCCACCACTGCGATGGGTATGGCGCCGGCAGCCTGGGCGAGCTGGATACAGGCAGTGCCGGTTCCGCCCGCGGCGCCGGTGATGAGCACCGACTCACCGGGCTGAACCTTGCCGCGGTCGTGAAGAGCGAACCAGGCAGTGCCGTAGTTGACGGGCACGGCAGCGGCCTGCGATGCACTCAGCGACTCGGTCGGATACGGAAAGACACTGCCCGCGGCGGCCACGTTGACGCCCCGCAAACCGCCACCGAGCACCGAAACCGCGGTGCCGACGGCGAGCCCTTCGACTCCGTCGCCGAGTGCCGTGATGACACCGGCTGTTTCGCCGCCAGGAGTGAAGGGAAGCTTCGTGGGCACCTGGTATTCACCGCGACAGCTCAGAACATCGGGAAAGGTGAGGCCGACTGCCTTGGTTTCGATCTGCACCTGGCCCGGGCCGGGATCCGGCGCTTCGTCGTCCTCCAAGCGCAGGACATCGAGTGGATTGCCGAGTTCGTGAGATCGCCAGATTTGCATGCGGCGAAACTAGTTCGCCGACCGGTACCGGGTCAGGCCCGCAGCGCGGCGCCCTGCTGCTTTGCCACCGTGTCGATACAGGCCTGTCGGGCCTCGGCCACTTCGGCATCGGTGAGGGTGCGGTCGACTGCCTGGAAGCGAAGTCGGTAGGCCAGGCTGCGAGTGCCATCGGGCATTCCCTCGCCGCGGTAAACGTCGAAGAGTTCAACGTCTTTGAGCAGCACTCCCCCGCCCTTGCGCAGCGAGGCGGACACCTGTGCGGCCGCCACGTCGTCGCCGACCTCGAATGCGAGGTCGATGTCGCTCGACGGATACTTACTGACGGGCGAGTACTTGCGGTTGCCATGAGGGCCATCGAGCACCGCGCCCAGATCGAGCTCGATCCAGGCAACGCGCCCTTCGACGCCGTAGTTCTCGAGCGCGGTCGGGTCGACTTCGCCGACGTGGCCGCGAGAGCGACCGGCGATGACGACCTCGGCGGTGCGAGTGGCATGGAGTCCGGCCGGCGATGCGGGCCGGAGTTGCACGTTGGGCAACGCGAGGGTGCGCTCGAGCAGGTCGAGTACGGCGACAGCTGCTGGCGCTTCCTGGCCGACCAGGGCGACCGCGAGATGCTCTCGCTCATCGGGCAGGAGCTCGCCCTCAGCGGAGGGCAGATAGACGTGGTCGATCTCGAAGAACCGCACGTCGGCACTTCGATGCGACTGGTTGTAGGCAATGGCCTTCAGCTGGCCGGGAAGAAGCGAAGTGCGCAGCACCGACTCTTCGTGGACCAGCGGATTGGTGAGGGTGACGCCGTCCTCGGGGAGCCCAGCGGCCCGCAGATCACCGGGCGCGAGGAACGGCATCGGCAGGGTCTCGTCGCAGCCGGCTCCGAGGAGGGTCTCGCGCACGAGACGACGGGCCTTCTGATAGTCGCTGAGGCCGCCGGCCACTTCGCCCTTGGGCACCGTGCGTCGGATGTTCTCGTAGCCGAACATCCGCGCCACTTCCTCGGCGATGTCGGTCTCTGTCTGCGTATCCCACCGCCAGGTGGGCACGACCACCTCGAGATCGCCGTCGACGATGTCGACCACGAACCCGATCGAGGTGAGGTGCGCGGCCATGTCGGTCGCGCTCAGATCGGTGCCGATGATGCCGTTGACCTTGGCCGTGCGCACGCTCACCGGCGAACGATCCGGCACGGTCCCGCCCACGTCGACCTGGCCGGAAACGGCCACTGCGCCCTGCTCGGTGGCCAGCTGGATGAAACGCGCCATCGCGCGGTCGATGTTGTCGCCCCAGTCGGCGCCGCGACGGAAGCGGGTGGATGCCTCGCTCGGCAGGTTGAGCCGCTTGACAGTGCGCGAGATCGAGGGCGGGTCCCACCAGGCCATCTCGAGAAGCACATCGGTCGTGGACTCGGAGATCTCCGTAGAGGCACCGCCCATGACACCGGCGAGCGAGACCACTTGGTCGGACTCGTCGGCGATCACGCCGTCGATGTCGGCAAGCGTCCGTTCGCTGCCGTCGAGGGTCACCAGTCTCTCGCCTTCGGTGGCTCGGCGGACGTTGAGCCGGCCGCCGGGCACGGTCGCGAGATCGAACGTGTGATTCGGTTGGCCGAGCTCGAGCATCACGTAGTTGGAGATGTCGACGATCGAGTTGATCGGTCGCATGCCGAGTTGGATCAATCGATTCTGCAGCCACACGGGCGATGTCGACACCGTGACGTTGCGCAGCACGGTGGCGACGAAGCGGCCACAGAGGGAGGGATCGGCAATCTCGACCGACAGCAGATCATCGGCCGACTCGTCGGAGCGGGGAGGCTCGTAGACGGGGAACGAGAACGGCACGCCCAAGGCAGCGGCGAGGTCGCGGGCGACGCCGGCGACCGACATTGCGTCAGGACGATTGGCATTGACTTCGAGATCCCAGAGAACGTCGGACTCGACCCCGAGTGCCTCACCCAGCGGCATGCCCACGGTCGCACCACCGACGACTCGGTCGTTGAGGATGAGGATTCCCTCATCGTCGTCACCGAAGCCGATCTCGGCTCCGGAACAGCACATGCCGTTGGATGTCTGGCCCCGCATCTCGCGCTGGGCGATCTCCATACCGTTGGGCATGACCGTGCCGATTGTCGCGAAGGGAATGAGGTCGCCGACAGTCATGTTGAACGCGCCACAACACACTTGCAGCGGCTCACCGTTTCCGTCGTCGACGTCAACCAGCTGGATCTTGTCGGCGTCGGGGTGGGGACGCAGCTCCAGAACCCTGGCCAGCACAACACCCTCGACCAGCTCGCCGGTGATCTCCATCTCTTCAACGGCGAGTCCGAGGCCGGACAGGATCTCGCCGAGCTCGACGGGATCGCCATCGATGTCGGGCGCGAACTCACGGAGCCAGGAAAGGGTGACCTTCATCAGAACTGCCTCAGGAAACGGACGTCGTTGTTGACCAACTCACGGATGTCGTCGAGTTGGTAGCGCATGACCGCCAGACGGTCGATGCCGAACCCGAAGGCGAAGCCTTGCCACTCCTCGGGATCGATGCCGCAGTTGCGCAACACGTTGGGGTGCACCATGCCGCAACCACCGAGTTCGAGCCACGACCCGTCGGGCCGTGAGATGTCGAACTCCGCGCTTGGTTCGGTGAACGGGAAATAGGACGGCCGCAGTCGCGTCTTCACCTCTCCGCCGAAGAAGGCCCGTACGAACTCGTCGATCGTGCCGGCCAGATCACCCATCGTGATGCCCCGGTCGATGACCAGGCCCTCGATCTGGTTGAAGGCGGGCAGGTGAGTGGCATCGGCAGTGTCGGTGCGGAAGGTGCGTCCGGGGGCAACGATGTAGATCGGCGGCTCGGTGGTCTCCATCGTGCGGATCTGCACCGGCGAGGTGTGGGATCGCAGCATCACTTCTTCGGGTTCGCCGAGATTGACGAAGATGGTGTCGAAGCTGCCCCGGGCTGGATGCCACTCGGGGATGTTGAGCGCCTCGAAGTTGTACCAGGCCGTCTCGACCTCGGGACCCTCGGCGACCGTGAAGCCCATTCCGACAAAAACGTCCTCGAGTCGGTCACGCGACTGGGTGACCAGGTGCATCGAACCGCGGCGAATGTCATCGCGTAGCTCGGTGAGGTCCAGCCGCTCCGCTTCGAGCTGAACGGCCCGTGCCGACGCGGTGAGACGAACGCGAGCGTCGGCGATCTCGGCCTCGAGTCGTTTGCGGAGCGCGTTGACCGCCTGGCCGGCCGCCTTGCGCTCGTCGGGTTCGAGCCCGCCGAGTTGCTTCTTCGCGGCAGTCAGCGCTGACTTCTTGCCAAGGAACTCGGTGTCGAGGGCGTCGAGCGCGTCGAGGTCGGTTACATCGGCGAGGCGAGCGGCGGCCTCTGCCGCGGATTGTTCGAGCTCCTGGATCATCAGGGCCACAGGTTACGGCGTCGACGGCGCCGAGCCGTTCACATATCTGCCGGTCGGCCTGCGAGACTGACCGGATGATCCAGCCCGGCGACGAGATCGAACACACTGTTCGCGACAATCCCGAGCGTTGCCGCTACGAGTTGATCGTCGACGACCGCATCGTGTCGATCGCCGACTACCACCTCGATGGGGCGACCGTCGTCGTTCCCCATGTCGAGACCGACCCGTCCATGCGGGGTCAGGGCATGGCCGACCGCCTCATGCGGGGGATGCTCGACGACCTCCGTGACGGTGACCGCAAGATCGCTCCGCTGTGCCCCTTCGCGGCCGGATTCATCCGCGATCACCCCGCCAACGCCGACCTCTTGGCCTAGCGAGCAAGACGTCGCTAGCTGCGAGCAGCCTCGTAGGCGAGAAGGGTGCCCGCCATCGCGACGTTGAGCGATTCGGTGTTGCCGGGCATGTCGATGCGCACCCAGTCGTCGACGTCGACCGCGGCGCGGTCGAGGCCGTGCGGCTCCGAACCGAGCAGGATCGCCACCGGTCCGTCGAGCACTCCCCCGTCGTGGGGCTTTCCCTCACGAACGTCGGTACCGATCACCCGTGCCCCCGCCTGGCGCAGGGCCGAGACCGCCGCTCCCACCGAGTCGAGGCTCACTACCGGCACGCGCAACACCGACCCCGCGGACGAGCGCACGGTCTTCGGGCCCCACGGGTCAGCCCCGCCGATGCAAACCACCGCCGCGGCGCCGACCGCATCAGCGACGCGGATCAGCGTGCCGACGTTGCCCGGATCGCTTACCTCGGCGAGCACCAGCACGACGTCGTTGGTGCCGAGGGTCGGCGGCAGCTCTCCCGTCGGCCGGGGCACCAGCGCCAGCATGGGCTGGGGCGAGACGGACGGCGCCAGCTTCTCGAAGACCTTGTCGCGCGTGACCACGATCTCGACTGCGTCGGGCAGCTGTTCGAGCAGCGGATGCTCATCGGCACTCTCGGGCACGATCACGGTGGTCGGCACGTGGCCGGCGTCGAGCGCTTCGCGCACGGTGCGGGGCCCTTCGAGAACGATCTCGGCCGAACGCGAACTGCGCCGCCCGATCAGGCGACGCAGTTCAGCAATTCTCGGATTCTGTGCTCCGAGCACATGTGACTCGGAAGCAGAAGCCATCAGGCGTCGGCGAGCGCCCCGTTGGCCGCCTCGACCAACGCGGCGAAGGCCGCGGGGTCGTGGATGGCCGTCTCGGACAGCATCTTGCGGTCGACCTCGATCTCGGCCGCCTTCAGCCCGGCGATGAACCGGCTGTAGCTGGTGCCGTTTTCACGGCACGCGGCGTTGATGCGCTGGATCCAGAGCTTGCGGAATTCGCCCTTGCGAGCACGACGATCACGGAAGGCGTAGTTGCCTGCGTGCATCACCGACTCGTTGGCGGACTTGAAGCTTCGTGAACGGTTGCCGTAGTGGCCCTTGGCCCGCTCGAGTACTACTCGACGGCGTTTCTTGGAGTGAACAGAACGCTTGACGCGTGCCATGAGTCTCCCTCTCGGTATCTCGCCTCACGCCTTCGGCGTGGGGACATTCGTGTGTGTTGGTGGGTGCGGACCGGCTCAGACGCCGAGGTCGCGCAGGTTCTTCTCGTCAGCCTTGGAGACGAGCGTCGACTTGCGAAGCTGACGCACGCGCTTCGGGCTCTTCCCCTCCATCATGTGGTTCTTGCCCTGGTGGCGGCGCTTGAGCTTGCCGCTACCGGTGCGCTTGAAACGCGCGGCTGCACCCTTGTGAGTCTTCATCTTTGGCATGTTGTTTGCTTTCTTAGGATTCGGAGCTGGGCTCCGGGGCCTCGACCGCCTCTGCGGCTTCGGCTTCTTCCTTTTCCATCTGCTTCTGGTGACGGGCCTGCGCCTGCTTGTCGGGAGCGAGCACCATCACCATGTTGCGGCCGTCTTGTCGGGGGTGGAACTCCACCTTGCCAACGTGGACGACCGTATCGGCGACCCGGTCCAGGATCTTGCGACCCAGTTCGGGATGTTGCATCTCTCGGCCACGGAACATGATTGTGACCTTGACCTTGTGGCCTTCGCCCAGGAAACTCTCGACCTTGCGTGTCTTGGTGTCGAAGTCGCCGGGACCGATTTTCGGCCGGTACTTCATTTCCTTGACGGACAGGTTCGAGGACTTCTTCTTGGACTCTTTCGCCCGTTGGTTGGCCTCGTACTTGAACTTGCTGTAGTCCATGACCTTGCACACCGGTGGGTTTGCCTCAGGGGCAACTTCCACCAGGTCCAGGCCAGACGCTCGCGCGATGTTCTGCGCTTCGGGGAGCGTCTTGACTCCAATTTGTTCGCCGTCGTGTCCGATCAAACGGACCTCTCGGGCGCGGATCCGGTCATTGATCCTGGTCTCATCGTTTTGCGGTGCTATCGCCCTGTACCCCTTGTGAGCACGGAACCTCCGTAGTGTTGGGTGGGAGTCCGCTGCGCAGTGTTCCCAAGGGAAAACGAACAACGGACGTCGGCGAGCCGACGTCCGCGAAAGAATCCGGAGATTCTGCCGTGTGGTCGACCTGGGCGCATCATCTGAGCCTCATGCACCGAAGTGTCGAGAATCTGATGGCCAGGTGGGGGTTTGCCCCGCTTGCCATTCAATTGTGACCGTTAGGGTACCAGCCATGAGTTCTCTCTGGACACCTGGCGGCGAACACCCTGTTGATCGCTCCGCCCCCACGGCCCCTCCGGCCGATGCCCCGGCTAGTGCAGGCGACCCGTCGCTCGACGACGAGATCGCCGCGGCACTGCCCGAAGGCGTGACCCTCGACAGCCTCAGCCCCGAGGAGCGAGCCCGCGCCGAGGACATGGTCAAGGAAATGGCCGAAGCTCGCGGGCGTCTGCTCGAGACCCCCGCAGCGATGATCGTCGCGAACCACGGCATGGGCCTCTACGAACTCGCCGCGCTGCACCTTTCGCAGGAAACGCCGAATTTCGCTGAGGCCACGGTGGCGATCGACGGGCTCGCCGCCATCGTCGAGAAGCTCGAAGGTCGTCTCGGCGAGGCCGAACCGACGTTGGTGGAAGCGCTCGATCAGCTCCGCATGGTGTTCGTGCAGCTGAAGTCGCAGGGCGAGACACAAGAGCCCTAGAGGGCCACCAGGATCGCCCCGCACACCACGGCGACAGCGCCGACGGCGAGGCGACGCGTCACTGACCGACGCACCAGCAGAAGGCCGAACAAGATCGATGTGCCTCGAAGCGTGGCCACGTTGGCCGCGTCGGCCCGGTTGTACGCGAGCAGGATCAGTCCATAGGAAGCGGTCGAGAACGCCCCGATCTTCAGGCCAGGAAGCAGCGACGCACGAATCCTGTGTGTCGATGCCCGCTCGATCAGGAGCACGAACGCGATGGCCACGACAGAAGCCCCGGCGAAGTAGCCGAGCTCGCTCGTGTTTTCGACGCCTCGAGCGTCGATGAGCGTGTAGCTGGCAATGAACCCACCGGTCACAAGGGCCAACGCGATCGCGCTCCGCTCGCCCTTGCCCCACGCAACTCCGCCGATCACCGCCAGTCCCGCCGCCACCACGGCAGCACCGGCGACTGTCGCGGCGGAAGGCGTCTGGTCGAGAAGCCAGATGCCGACTCCCGCAACCAAGAGCGGCGCGGTGCCGCGAGCAAGCGGATAGGTCGTCGCGAGCCCGCCCTTGCGGTAGGCCCGGGCGAGGAACGAGATGTAGCCGCCGTGGGCGAGACCACTGAGCAGCATGAGACCGAGAACCTCGGTCGGCGGATCGGCGAGCAGCCACGGAGCGAGTGCGACCGCTCCGGTGGCATAGGCGATCACGAGCTCCATGGCCCGGTCTTCGCCGTCGTTGGCCCGTGCGTTCCAGGTGGCGTGAAGGAACGCCGAACCGAGGACCAGAAGGATCGCGACAGCGGTCACGACTCAGGCAGGACGAATGTCCCGCGCCTCCATCCGTCCGAGGTGGCCGGCCACAAGAGTGAAGTCGACAGCCGCGTCCACGGCAATGGAGCGTGAACCGTCGGCAATCGCCGTGCAGTGGAAGAACCATTCGCCGTCGGCGGCAACGACCGTGCCGTAGCCGGCGTCTTCGTCGTAGTCCCCTACGTGCCCCACGCTCCGCGTGATCGACGAAGACCGAATCACGGAACGATCTTGGCGATCGGCAACTCGACGATGTCAGTGGCCCCGCCGTCGCGGAGTGCGGGAATCAGGATGTTGATCTCGTTCTTCGGCACAACGGTCTCGACGGCGTACCCCGCGCTACGAAACAGCTCGTTGACGGTGGGGGCCTTCATCGAAGGAAGCAGCCCGATGACCGTGTCGAGGGCCTCGGTCGGCACATTCATTTTGACCAGGACCTTGCCGCGAGCGTCGAGCACGCCCTGGAGGAGAGTGTGGATCTGCCGCATGGCGTGGGCCTTGTCGGGGTCGGCGAAGGCCGCCGGGTTCGCGATGAGTTCTGTGTAAGAGGTGACCAGCGTGTCGATGATGCGCAGACCCGCGGCTCGCAGGGCGTTGCCGGTCTCGGTGATGTCAACCACCACATCGACGATGTCGGGCACCTTTGCCTCGGTTGCGCCGTAGCTCAGCCGCACATCGGCATCCACGCCCGCGTCGGCGAGGAAGCGCCGAGTGATCTCGGGATACTCCGTGGACACGCGAACGCCCGAGGGCAGGTCGGCGACGGACTGCCACGGGGAGTCGCCGGGCACCGCCATGACGATGCGGACCGGCTTCGCCGTCGCCTTGGAGTACTTCAGTTCGCCCAACGTCTCGACGTTGCTGCTGGTCTCTTCGATCCAGTCGCGGCCCGTGATGCCGATGTCGAAAAGGCCATCGGCCACGTAGGTGGGGATCTCCTGGGGTCGGAGGATACGCACCGACTCGATGCGAGGATCGGCGATCGCGGCGTTGTAGGCAACCGACGACGAACGCTCGACCGGAAGGTCGGCGGCGTCGAACAGTTCCATGGTCGCCTTTTCGAGCGAACCCTTGGGGAGAACCAGCTTCAGCATGGGCGTGAAGGCTATCCCTCGACGTGGCTATCCCCCGAGAGGTTCTTCCTGGCCAGGGAGAAGCGTGATCCGAAGATCGTCGCCGAGTTTCACGACGTCTTCGAAATGACCCCTCCACACCCCTTCGATCGACATCGCTCCCGCTCCGGCGAAAAGCCCGGCCGCATCACTACCCGCGAACAGCGCCGGAGCGACATAGACGACGTACTCGTCGACCATCCGAGGATGATGGAACGCGTGCGCGACCCGCGGGCCGCCCTCGACCATCAACTGCACGACGCCCTCTGCCCCCAACTGGTCGAGCAGATCGGGGATCTCACCCTCGAACTCGAGACACGGATGCACGTTCGACTCCGCTGGGGCCGAGCCGAGCACCACACGGCGCGGGTCGCGTACTCCCGCCGGATCGATTCCGAGCTCAGGAGGCGGCCAGTCGCGCACGGTCAGCGACGGATCGTCGGTGCGCACCGTTCCCGCGCCCACGAGGATGGCATCGCTCTCGGCCCGTAGACGATGGCCGTCGGCCCGGGCCTCAGGACCTGTGATCCACTGGGAGGAGCCGTCCGGTGCGGCGACTCGCCCGTCGATGGTGGCTGCCAGTTTCAGCACGACCCACGGACGACTGGTTCGGCGATGGTGGAGGTATGGCCGCAACTGGCGCTCGACCTCTTGGGCGGCGATGCCGACATCGACCTGGACGCCGGCGGCGCGGAGGCGGGCAATTCCGGTGCCCGCCACCTGCGGATCGGGGTCCTCGATGCCGATCACCACCCGAGCAACGCCCGCATCGATCAGCGCATCGGCGCAGGGTCCGGTGCGGCCCTGGTGGCTGCACGGCTCCAGGGTTGTGTAGACGACCGATCCAACCGTGTTGTCGGCCGATTCGAGCGCCTCGATCTCGGCGTGGTTCCCACCCGGCGGCTGGGTGGCTCCCCACGCGATGCTGCCGTCAGTCTGGACGAGGGTGACGCCGACCCATGGGTTGGGCGATGTGCGGTGACGAGCCCGACTCGCGACATCGATCGCTCGCAGCATGCGATCTCGGTCGACCACCGGGGAGGTGTTGCTCATGTCGCTCCGTGGGCATCATGCCCCGGAGAGGGAGCGTCGGCGCTCGGGTGCGGGTCGGCGTTGTCAACCAAGAGTCGTACCGCGTGGGGCAACACGTCGATGACGGCGTCGATGGTCTCCACGCAGCCCTTCGACGACCCGGGCGTGTTGACGATCAGTGAGGCGTCGAGCGTTCCAGCCACCGCTCGACTGAGACGGCCGAGGGGGCTGACGAGACGCATGGCCTCGGCGAGACCGGGCGCCTCTCGATCGATGACGGCCCGGGTGCCTTCGGGCGTGAGATCTCGCGGCCCGAAGCCGGTTCCGCCCGTGGTGATGATCAAGCCGTGGAAGCGATCGGCGAGTTCGCCGAGAGCGTCGGCCACCGGCAGCTCACCGTCTTCGGTGACCATTCTGCTCACCACCTCCCAGCCGGCCGCGCTCATGTGTTCCTCGAGGATCGCACCTGACTTGTCCTCGCGGCTCCCGTGCACCACGCCGTCGGAGACGGTCAGGATCTTCACCAGAAGAGGGGCTCCGGTGCCGTGATCGTGATGGTGGTTGCCGTGATCCATGGCCCGACGATAGCGAGTCGGCTCAGTTGCGAACGAAGAGGGCCCTGCACATGCCGTCGTGTTGAGGCCCGGGTTGGAGAACCTCGACACCGTCACCGAAGGACTGCCACCCATCCCCTTCGCCACCCGCGCCGACGAACCCGAGCGCGTCGAGCGATTCGGCCGCTGCGGCAACGACGGCGACCGACTCCTGTTTGGTCAATGTGCAGACGCTGTAGACCAGCGTGCCGTTGGGCTTGACCAGCGGCGCCGCGGCGCACAGAAGCTCGACCTGGAGTCGCTCGAGGGAGTCGATGTCGGAGGGCGTGATCCGCCAACGGGCGTCGGCACGACGTCGCAGCGCACCCAGTCCCGAACAGGGAGCATCAACGAGCACCGCGTCGAAGGTCTGCGGCGCGAACGGCGGGCGGGTGCCGTCGGCCTGCATAACCGGCATATCGACGAGACCGAGGCGCTCGACATTCGCGGTAATCAGACCGACGCGGCTGAGCCGCATATCGGCGGCGATCACCGTGGCTCCGCGCCCGGCGATCTCGGTGGCCTTGCCCCCCGGCGCCGCGCACATGTCGAGAACTAGCCGGCCCTCGCCGGACGGCACGAGCGCGGCGACCCGCTGTGAGCTCTCATCCTGGACATAGCCGTCGTCTCGACGTTGCACCGACGCCGCCTCGTTCATCGTGCGTAACGCGGCGTCGGCGGCATCGGCACCCAGCTCGTCGCTGAGGCGGGTCACGATCCAGTCGGGGTAGCTGAGTTCGACTGCGGTCGACGGGTACTCGATGCCGTCCTTTGCCGCGTTCGCGACCTTGCGAAGTACCGCATTCACCATGCCTCGAAACCGCTTGGGAGCGGCCGAGACCGTGGCCGACACGGCCGCGTGGGGTGGAGTGCCCATCTCGATCAGCTGGTGGGCCCCGATCCGCAGGGCGGCGCGGGCCGTCGGAGGAGGGTCCTGGACGAGAAATCGGTCGACTACGTGGTCGAGTGCTCGCTTGCGGCGCGTCGATCCGTAGACCAGTTCAGTGACGAATCCTTTGTCGCGTGGCTCGAGGTCGGTTTCGGCGAGGAGCTTGGGGAGAACCACGTTGGCGTAGGCCCCGCCTTCGTCGATACGCACGATCGCATCGATCGCGACCCGTCGGGCGTCGGTCGTGTCTGCGGTGTCCGGCATCAGATCAGGCGATCGTCGACGGTTGGCTGGGCGCCATTGCGCCACGCTGCGGCATCTTGTCGAGCCTTGCCCTCGGGCTGCACTTCGATGAGGTCGACCGAGCCCTCGCCCGCGCTCACCCTCAATCCGACAATCTCACCGGCCTCACCTTGGTGGTCGACGACCGTGGTCCGGTGGATCTTGAGGCGCTTCCCGCGAAAGGTGGTCCACGCCCCGCCGACGCGAACTCGCCGATGGACCGCGACGGCCGGTTCGGACCAATCGATGCGTCGCTCATCGGCCGAGATCTTTGCGGCGTGAACGGGCTCACCCGTCTGCAGGGTGGGCCGCCCGAGACCGTCGGCCATTGCCTCGATCAGCTGAGCGACACCAATGTCGACCAGGCGACCGCGGAGCTCGTCGAGCGTCTCGTCGGGATCGATCGCCACCTCGTCGCGTCGATAGACCGCGCCGGTGTCGAGGCCTTCTTCGACGGCCATCAGGCACACGCCGGTGGTCGGGTCGCCGGCGAGGATCGCTCGTTCGACCGGAGCAGCGCCGCGCCACCGCGGCAGCAGCGAGAAGTGGATATTGACCATCGGCAATCGGTCGAGCAGCGATGCCGGAATGATGCGGCCATAGGCCACGACCACGCCGAGGTCGACATCGACGTGGGCGAGTTCGCTCAAGTCGTCGGAGACTCGGAGACCCAGTGCGAGCGCCGCCGCCTTGACGGGCGAAGGTTGGTGGTCGCCGCCGCGTCCTCGCCGGGTGTCCGGGCGCGTGACGACGAGCGGAATCTCGTAGCCGGCTTCGACGAGCGCGGTGAGGGGAGGAACGGCGAGTTCGGGGGTGCCGAGGTAGGCGATTCGTCGAATCTCCGCCGGGGGCGGGATCGTCACGGGAGGGTCAGCCCGCCTGTCGCAGGGCGGGGCGGCTCGGCCGTGCCGAACTGGAGGTCGCGGATGGTCTTCAGCGCCTCCTTGCGGGTGTCGTCGTCGAGGCGCTCGATCAGCAGCGTGCCTTCGAGATGGTCCATCTCATGTTGGAAGAGCCGCGCCTCGAGCTCATCGGCCTCGAACGACAACTCGTTGCCGTCGAGATCGCGGCCGACGATGTGGATGATCTTGGGTCGGACGATCTCCCACGACAGACCGGGAACCGACAGGCAGCCTTCCTCGAAGACCCATTCGCCGTCGCTCTCGATGATCTCTGGGTTGACGATCGCCTCTGGACCTGCACCGATGTCCCACACGAAGAGCCGCTTCTGCACGCCCACCTGTGGTGCCGCGAGACCGAGGCCGGGCGCCTCGTACATCGTCTCGAGCATGTCGTCGACAAGTCGCACGAGCGAATCATCGATGTCGGTGATCTCGCGGGCGGTCTGACGAAGAACAGGGTCGCCGATGATGCGAATGTCGTAGGCGGACATGCACCCAGGTTACCGTCCACCTGATGAGCGACGGTCACTACTTCGACGACGACCCCGAGATCGAGTCGTCGCCCCACCCTGTCGAGGTCTCGCTGCCCGACATGGCGTTGACGCTGACCGCCGACCGTGGCGTGTTCTCAGCCGACAAGCTCGACGCGGGCACGAAGCTCCTCCTGCTCGAGGCTCCGTCCCTCGCCGACGCCACGACCGTCCTCGACATCGGCTGCGGTTGGGGACCCATCACCTGTGTGGCCGCGCGCCGCGCGCCGAAGGCGCATGTGTGGGGAGTCGATGTCAACCGCCGCGCTCGCTCCCTCACCGCCGCCAATGCCGCATCGCTCGATCTCGGCGTTCGGGTCAGCGTTTGTGAGCCCGATTCGGTGCCCGCGGATGTCCACTTCGACCGCATCCTCTCGAATCCGCCGATCCGGGTCGGCAAGGCCGCACTTCACGCGCTCCTCCTTCATTGGCTGCCGAGGCTGACGCCGGACGGCACGGCCCACCTCGTTGTGCAGAAGCACCTCGGGAGCGACTCGCTCGCCAAGTGGCTCGGCCAACAGGGCTATCCCACCATCAGGCTCTCCAGCCGAGCGGGCTATCGCATTCTCGAAGTTCGTCGCAGCGGGTCCGAATCGGGCGAGACTGCCTGATGGCTCAGCTCGACGGCACGGGAATGAAGCGACTCCATCGTGAGTGGCGAAAACGCACCGAGGGTCGGCTCGCACTGATTCTCGACGGGGTGCAGAACCCGTTCAACGTCGGCTCCGTCGTGCGCACGGCCGCCGCGGAGCGAGTCGACCACGTATGGATTGCGGCCGGCACCGCCCCCAACCACGACAAAGTGAACAAGACCGCCCTCGGTACGCAGCGCTACCTCACCTGGACCGAGGTCGACGATGGCCCCGCGGCCGTGGCCGCGGCGCGAGCGGACCGCTACCGGATCGTCGCGATCGAACTCACGAGCGAGGCCACTCCCCTCCCTGAGGCCGACCTCTCCGGCGATGTCGCCCTGGTGATCGGCCATGAAGACCGTGGCGTCACTCCCGCAACCCTCGCCGTGTGCGATGAGGTGGCGTTCATACCCCAGCTGGGGAAGGTCGGCTCGCTCAATGTTGCCGCCGCCACCGCGATCGCCATCTATGAGGCGCGCCGCCGCAGCTGGGTCTAGCCCTCGGCGACAGCAGTGGATCGACAGACGTCGATGATCTCGTCGGCGAGTCGTTGGTCCGAGGCGAGCGCTAGCCGCACCGAGCATGCGACGTAGTGGTCGGCGCGGTCCGTGAACGCGGCGACGAAGACAAGCCGGGCGTTGGCCTCCGTCTGCGCTCTGAGTATCCGAGCATCGTCCACGGTCTCGACGTCGATATTGAAGACATCGTCCCCCTCGGCTTCGATCACACTCTCGAAGAGAGGAAGATCGGGAGCCAGAGCCAACCACTCGTCGAGCGAGCGCGTCGCGCACCCGTCAGCCGGACAAGCGCGGGCCACGGTCCACTGATCGAAGACCTGACTGTCGTCGGCGGGAGCGAAGTCGAAGGGGAACTGCTCCGACACGATCCATCCCGCCGGAATCCTCGTGTCGAGGCCCTCGGCGGTGGTGATGTCCTCGAGTTCGACACCCTCGGTCTCGTCGGCCGTCCAGATCAGGACCAGGCCGACGATGGCGAGAGCCATGAGGGCAGGAACGATCCATGGTCGACGCATCCGGTCATACTCGCAGCGGATCAACCTCGACACGCAGCCGGGCCGCGGGGCGCGCGGTGGCGGCCAGCGCGTCGAGCAACGGGGCGTGAGCGTCGGCGCGGAGCAACCATCGGTCGTCGAGCGGTCCGCGAACGCGCACATTGTCGGGTGCCGCGAAGGAAGCGATGAACTCGGGCGCGCCAGCCCCCGAGACGAGCACCTGTGCGCCATATGGCGGC